>OJOL01000015.1_pt1 | contig 117220 bp, 78 predicted proteins | sample 1598121 | NCBI WGS metagenome assembly OJOL01 (sample SAMN01915219, study PRJEB22387) | human gut metagenome | isolation source: stool | host: Homo sapiens | place: USA
GGGCGCTGACCTTCTGGTCGCGCCCTTGAAGTTGAACGTCAGATTGTCCAAATGCGGCCCGCGCAGCGTCGAGCTGTTACGGCGTTTGGTAAAACGCCGTAACTACTCCCGAGCTCCGTACTGCTCGTAGTAGGCATCGATGGCGGTCTTGAGCTCGTCATCGATGACGACCTTGCCGTCAATCTCGTGGTTGTAGAGGGTCTCGACGACCTCGGCCATGGAGACGATGCTCGCGACGGGGAAGCCGTACTTGGCCTCGATCTCCTTCTGCGCGGTGGTCACGCCGCCCTTGCCGACCTCCATGCGGTTGAGGGACACGATGAGGCCCTTGATCTCGACATCGGCAGCAGCCTTGACCTTGGGATAGGTCTCGTCGATGGACTTACCGCTGGTGGTGACGTCCTCGACCATGATCACGCGGTCGCCGTCCTGGGGCTCGTAGCCCAGCAGGTTACCCTTGTCGGCACCGTGGTCCTTGGCCTCCTTGCGGTCGCAGCAGTACTTGACCTCCTTGCCGTACAGCTCGTGGTAGGCAATCGCGGTCACGACGGCCAGGGGAATACCCTTATAGGCCGGCCCGAACAGCACGTCAAAGTCATCGCCAAAGTTATCGTGGATGGCCTGGGCGTAGTACTCGCCCAGCTTCTTGAGCTGATAGCCCGTCACGTAGGCGCCGGCGTTCATAAAGAACGGGGACTGACGGCCGCTCTTAAGCGTAAAACTGCCGAACTTAAGAACGTCGGACTCGACCATAAACTTGATGAACTCTTGCTTGTAAGCCTCCATGCGGGCTCCTCTCGTAATCGCGTACGTGCTTCACAGTTTAGCGCAGGCAGGACACATTGCGGGCGCGCTTTGAAGCCCCAGCGCTCTGTAAGGGCTTTGTCAGTGACGATGATTTTCCGAACAAGGGGGTTGACACGGCAAACCCCCTCGTCAAGAATACCGGCGGATTGAAACGGGTAGGAGATACCCAAAGCGCACAGCGCACGGCCTTAAGGAGGTGTGCCATGGAAGGCAGTCATAGTCGAAAAACCTGCATGTCGCCCTCGGCACGCCGCGAGGACTCCGCGCACGCATAAGCGCCACCAACCGATCGCCAAAACCACCGCAAAGGTGCCTGTCCCCTTTGTGGTGGTTCGCGAGCATGACGTGAGCGACATCTAGGTTTTTTGAAGCAAATACGACACGTACGCTAACCCCCTTTAACAAGGAGGACCCTATGCTGATGCTCAAAACCGCCACGGTACTCGAAGCCATCTCCAAGCGCCGCCGCACGGCGCGCCCTGCCGCTCACACCGGCCTTGCCAAGAACACCATCTTTGCCGCAACCCATAACGCCGAGGACGCCCTCGTGCTGCTCGACGCCACGGCAGACGGCCTCACCGCCAATCAGGCCGCCGAGCGCCTGGACGCCGCCGGCCCCAACACCATCGAGGCGCCGACCAAAACACTTGCCCGCCGCATCGCCGACGCGTTTGTCGACCCCTTCGCCGGCATCCTCGCCGCGCTCGCGCTGGTCTCGCTCTACATCGACGTGCTCGCCGTGCCCGAGCCGCAGCGCGACCCCTCCACGGTCATCGTCATCGGCGTCATGCTGCTGGTATCGGGCGGCATGAAGTTTATCCAGGAAGCACGCAGCGGCAATGCGGCCGAGGCCCTCAAGGACCTGGTCTCCAACACCTGCACCGCCCTGCGCGACGGCGAGCGCATCGAGATCCCCTTCGATGAGCTCGTCCCCGGCGACGTGATCCGCCTCTCTGCCGGCGACATGGTGCCGGCCGATGCCCGTATCATTACCGCACGCGACCTGTTTGTAATCGAGTCCGCCCTCACCGGCGAAAGCGAGGCCGTCGAGAAGACCGCCGTCGCCACCGTCGTCGAAGGCGCCGACAGCTCCACGCTGCCGCTCTCCGCCTGCAAGAACATCGTCTTTACCGGCACCTCCGTGCAAAACGGCACCGCCATGGCGCTTGTCGTGGCCACCGGTTCGGACACCTACCTGGGCGGCATCGCCAAGATGCTCAACGGGCGCGGCGAGAAAAGCGCGTTCGATCGCGGCGTCTCGAGCGTCTCGATGCTCCTGGTGCGCCTGATGCTCGCCATGGCGCCTGCCGTGTTTGCCATCAACGCCGCCACCAAGGGCAACGCCATCGACGCGCTGCTGTTCGCCACGAGCGTGGCCGTGGGCATCACGCCGCAAATGTTGCCCGTCATCGTGACCACGAGCCTGTCGCAGGGCGCCAAGGACCTCGCCCGCCGCCAGGTCATCGTCAAGGAACTTCCCGCGATCCAAAACCTGGGCGCCATGGACGTACTGTGCTGCGACAAGACCGGCACCCTCACCGAGGACCGTATCGTACTCGAGCGCTATCTCAACACCGACGGCAACGAGGACGCGCGTGTGCTGCGCCATGCGTTTTTGAACAGCTTCTTCCAGACGGGCCTCAAGAACCTCATCGACTTGGCTGTGATCGACCGCGCCGACGTGACGCCCTCGGCCGTCACGCCCGATTCCATGCTGGGCCAGAGCCTGCGCAACCGCTACACCAAGGTCGACGAGGTGCCCTTCGACTTCTCGCGCCGTCGCCTGAGCGTGGTTGTCGCCGATGCCCAAGGCAAGACCCAGATGGTCACCAAGGGCGCTGCCGAGGAAATGCTCGAGATTTGCTCCTTTGTCGAGGCCGACGGTACCGCCCGGCCGCTTACCGACGAGAAACTAGCCCAGATTCGCAAGCAAGTGGCAGGGCTCAACGCCGAAGGCCTGCGCGTGATCGCCGTGGCGCAGAAGACCAACCCGCGCACCGTGGGCGAGTTTGGCATCGCCGACGAGTGCGACATGGTGCTGATGGGCTTTTTGGCCTTCCTCGATCCGCCCAAAGCGAGCGCCGCGGGCGCCGTCGCCACCCTCGAGGCCAAGGGCGTGGCGGTAAAGGTCCTGACCGGCGACAACGACCGTGTCGCCGCCACCGTCTGCGAACAGATCGGCATCGACGCATGCAACGTTTTGCTGGGCTCCGAGATCGACGCGCTCGACGACGCCGAGCTGGCGGAGCGCGCCGAACAGACGCATCTCTTTGCCAAGCTCTCGCCGCTGCAGAAGGCACGCCTGGTGCGCGTCATGCGCGAGGTGCTCGGCCATACCGTGGGCTTTATGGGCGACGGCATCAACGACGCCGCCGCCATGCGTGCGAGCGACTGCGGCATCTCGGTCGACTCCGCCGTCGATATCGCCAAGGAATCCGCCGATATCATCTTGCTCCAGAAGGACCTGGGCGTGCTCGAGCGCGGCATCATCGAAGGCCGTCGCACCTACGGCAACCTGCTCAAGTACCTCAAGACCACGGTGAGCTCCAACTTTGGCAACGTACTGTCCGTGACCGTCGCGAGCCTGTTCCTGCCGTTCTTGCCCATGAGCGCCCTGCAACTAGTGCTGCTGTCGCTGGTCTACGAGATCGTGTGCATCGCGCTGCCGTGGGACACCGTCGACGATGCCTGGACCGCCCGCCCGCGCGCCTGGGACGCCGCGTCCATCAAGGGCTTTATGCTCGAAATGGGTCCCGTGAGCTCGCTGTTTGACATCGCGACCTTCGCCGCACTCTTCTTTGTGGTGTGTCCCGCCGCCGTGGGCGTGAGCTGGGCAGAGCTTGCCGCCGCGGGCAATGTTGCCGGCATGGCGACCTTTGCGGCGATCTTCCAGAGCGGCTGGTTTGTCGAGTCCATGTGGTCGCAGACGCTCGTGATCCACATGCTGCGCTCCCCGCGCCTGCCGAGCCCGCACGATCACGCCGCCCCCGCCCTGTGCACGCTCACCGTGCTGGGGCTGGCGCTTGTCACCTGGCTGCCGGCAAGCCCCATCGCCGATGCGCTGGGCCTCATGCCGCTGCCGGCGAGCTTCTTTGTGCTGCTCATCGGCATTGTCGCTGCTTATATTGCGCTGACTCAGCTGGCCAAGCACCGCTACATCGCCCGTCACGGCGAACTGCTGTAACAGACAGCCCGAGTCCACCACGGCAGCCGTTTCCACAACCCGTCCCCTCAGCAGTTGCGGTGAAATAGTTCCTGTTTTAAGACCCCCAAGCCTTATTCAGGAACTATTCCACCGCAACTTATTGAACCACCACAAAGGTGTCTGTCCCCTTTGTGGTGGTTTTGATGCGCTATGAGGCGTTGGCCAGGCGGCTCCAGAGCTCATCGATATCGATCTGGTCGCCGCCGCTCAGGTAGCCGGTGCGAATAAAAGCCTCGTTGTAGATATAGATGTCATGAGCGCTGTCGCCATCGTCTTCGGTGTCGTCGGCCATAATCACGTAACGGTGGCCGTCAAGCGCTTTGACCAGCCAATACAAGGCATCGTCAATCGTGCATTTCTCCTGTACCATCGCCGCATCGCCAATCGCACCGATGAGTGCCCGTTCGCCCTTCGTATAGCCGCCTACCGAGAGTAGAATCGCGACGTTTTCGTCTCCGCCGCCCGGTTCAAGCTCCTCGTACTCGGACTCCGAAAGCGGTATCGCGCTATTTGCAAGTTCGTCCACATCGTCCGAAACCTTGGAAAAGGTAAAGGCGAAAAATCCCGCGTCATCGACGGCGCCGTAGCCCACGTTCTCGCCTTGCCACTCATAATTTTGATGTTTGAGCAGGCGCACCAGATCGGCACCAGCCAAGTTGATCGCGGCATAGACCGTCACGTTGGCATTGTCGTCCACGCAGGCGGCGTCCGCCGTGCTCGCTGCTTTGGCGCCGCCCGTTGTGCCCGAGCAGCCAGCCAGCGCGCAAGCCGCCGCGCCCGCGCCCGCCACAAAAGCCGCACGGCTCATCGTCATCTCGTTCATCATGTTCGTCCTTCGCTATGCTATTGGCCGCATCGCACTTAGCCGAGCGCGCGTCCGGTCTTCTCCTGCCAAAACTCGTTAATCGTAGGGGCACCGCCGCCCTGGGTAAACGTACCGGTCTTGATAGCCTCTTCGGTAATGAGGTCCAGGCGGTATTCACCGTTTTCCATCGGGCTCACCATGGCAACGTGACGCGCCATGTTGGAACCGTAGACGCACGCAATCCACGAGCCCGAGGTGATCTGCGCCCGGTCCTCAACCGGCACCGAAAAGCCCGCGATAACATCCTCGCAGCTCGAATAGCCCGCAAGTTGCAGCGTAAACATCACGGTGCTCCCGGTTCCGCCCTTGTCGAGCTTTCCGATTTCGTCCTCACCGAGCCATTCGGTTGCGCCGTCCTTGCTGATATTGCAGACGCTGAGCACGCGGCCTGCCTCGTTCTCGTACATCTCGAGCGCATCTTGCCAGGTATAGCCCTGTTGCGACGCAAATTCCTGCAACTGCCATCCCTTAAGCTCGAGCAATGCCGCGATGCTGATGTTGCGGTGTGCATCCCAGCAGTCGTCCGACCACGTATCAAACGCATCCGTCGAGCCGCCGTCCGCATCCGAGCTGCCGCCCACATCGCCGGAATCGCCCGATGACGAGCCCGCGTCCATCTTGCCCTTCACCGGACGATCGTCGTTAAAACCCGTCGTGTCCTGCGCCTGCTGTCCACCGCACCCCGCAAGTGTCAGCAACGCCGTTCCCGCCACCGCGACAAACGCCGTGCGCGAAATAACCGTCTCCCTCATCGTTGCTCCTTTCCCGTTTCTTATCACGGTGCCGAGCAACGCCTCGACACCGATCCTCCCGTAGCCCACTCACGCTATTGACGGGGCAGCTCCGTCCAGCCAAAACCGGGCTCAAAGCCATCGCGCGTGCCGATCACGTCGCCCGAGCCGTTCACCCAAGCTTGGTCCGCCATCACCGAAACCTCGACATCGGTACCGTCGGGCCTGGTGTAATGGTTGACCCCGCGGATGGCATCGGAATACGACGCCGCGCCCGTTCCCACACCTGCGCTGGAGAAATTGGCCGCGCTGGCGGCCATATTCGCGGCGTGTTGACGATCGCTGCGCTCAAACCAAGCCTGCTGGTAGCTGTCGAACGCCGCCTGCTGCGAGGCATGCATCTGCTGCCAGGCCGCGAACTGCTGTTGCTGCTGGGCGATGTTCATCTGCGTGCGCTGACGCTGCTCGAGCACCATCTGCTGCTTTTGAGCGCACGCTTCGCGCGCAATCGACGGGTTGAGCCGCAGGGTCGACGCCATTGAGGCAAGCGCCGTGGAGGCCGCCTCGTCCAGACGGCCTTCCGGCGCAACCAGGCAGAAGCTGTCCCTGATACGCCACTGCAACAGGTCTGCCGCGCCCAGCTTGAACGGCGCCCCGTCTGGGCAATCGCCCTGATCCGGAGCCTGATCTTTCGCGGCGCGCTGACCCGCCGCCGCAGCCGCCTGGCGCTCGCGCAGGCGCTTACCCAGAACGCCACCGATCAGTCCGCTCGAAAGGCCCGCGCCCAGCAGCGCCTCGGCCCCGGCGGCAACGCCTTTACCCACAGAACCCGCGACTCCACCGATCGAGACTACATAGCCCTCGACCTTTGCCGCCACTGCAAGCTCGGTAGGCGCCGGGACGCCCGCGAGCCGATATCGACGCATGCGGCACTCATAGACCACATCGCTCGGTTCCATCGAAAAGCCCTGAATCGCAAAGTCGTTTGCAGCCTCGCGCTTTACGCGAGCACGCTCATGTTCAATATCGCCTGCCGCGCTCGACGGATAGGGTTGCTCGGCCACAACCTCCGCCCGTGCGCCCAATTGCGCCGCGCAGGCTTGAGCTAACTCGTCGCACGCCGCCTCCACGTGCACAAACGCCTTGCGCTCGGTTTGCGTGGGGATACGCTTGGCAACGGCGCCCGCGTCCACGTAGCAGAGCTCGGAGCGATACATGATGCGTTCGCCCGCCGGGCCTGCCGCCGTCACGCCAACTGAAATCGGGCAGTCGAAACTACTGCTGCGCTCAAGATGCGCCTCTTCGATACGCCAACCCCGCGGCAGCGCCACTTGCGCGAGCGCTTGGCCGCCAGAGGCATCGCATGCGGTGTGGAGCTCAAGGTCGCCGACGCGGGGAGCATCCGCTGCGGCCACGTCGCGGACCGGCGACGCGGCGTCGGCATCCTGCATCGGCACATCGACCGGCGCGTTCGCGCTCGGCTCACAACCTTCGCCCGCGCCATCATCGGCAGCCGCCCCATTTGCGTGTTCCGCGACACCCGGGTCATCCTCAACGCTCTCAAGCCGAACACCGCAGCCCGGGCAAAATCGCACCGGCACGCCGGCGACCCGCGGCAGCTGCATCCCGCACGCCGGGCAGAATCTCAAATCACTCATCCCGTACACCCCTCATTTCATTGGCTGTTCTTGATGGCGGCTAGCTGTCGCCACAGTTCATCGGCACCGTCAAGGCGATATGCCGTCTTGTCGAGCACGATATTCCCGCCCTCGAACTCCACCGATTGCTCCGAGCCGTCTTCATAGACAAAGACGAGCGTGCGACCGGCATCGCTCATCCGCTCATCCACCGCACCTCCCACGGTGCAATCGTCGAGCGCGGCAAAAGTCGATGCGACCAGCTCGGCATCGTCGGTCTCATAGATCGTCCGCGCCTCGCCGTCCTCGATAAGCTTGACTGCCACCGGATCGGCAGCACAATCGTTCAGCAACGCTTGCGCGGCGTTCTTTCCCTGGTCGGCACGGGCACCAAAGCCGTATGCCCGCACAAGCGTCACCGCCGCAGCAAGGACCACCACGGCGATAAGCGCGCCCGCAATTTTATTAGACGAGCAACCACGAGACGCCATAGGCCCACCCCTTCCGTTCTGCTCCGCTCAACATCACATTCATATGCCTTTGAGCGCCAAAACGGCAGGTGACAAATGTCTCATATTCATATTTTTGCAGGTAAAACCACCACAAAGGTGCCTGTCCCCTTCGTGGTGGTTTTGGCTAGTCTTGGGGTGTCCAGGACCAGAAGAAATTGATGAGGGCCACGCGCGAGGCGGCACCGGTCTTTTTGTTGATCGAGGCGATATGGCGGTAGAGCGTAGAACGCGAAAGGAAGAGCGCTGCCGCAACGTCCTGCACGCTGTCGTCCGATACGACCAGCGCCTCCAGTACATCGCGCTCGCGCTTGGTAAGTCCAAAGGCGGCTACAAAACCGTCGAGTCGATCGTCAAACGAAAGCTCCGGTGTCTCCAGGGACACCGTGTCGACCTGATCGGGCGCACGGCTCACGCCAAGATCGTCGGTGGCAAACGCCAGCCCCCTGTGGCCCGCTTCGTCCTCAACGCCTTGTCCAAACTGCCCCAACAGCGAGATCGCAATGCCGACAAACAGCACGAGTACGACACCCACCGCCATCAGCACGTTTTGGCTCGAGATGATCGCCACCGCCGGAGCCGTCACAAGCATTGAGCAAATGTTGTTGATGACGCGGCCCATGCACGGCCACAGATACGACCAGCGGGCATACATCGAAATCGCGGCGAACTTCGCGGTGAAGAACACCACGAAAAAGCCCGTGCCCAGGTAAAAGATAATCGTGGCGGCGAGCGCATTGCCGCCGTTGCCATCGGTGATAAGCACAAAGAACGAGAGCGTGGACAGCATGGCGGCGCACGTCATGATGATATTCATATACGAGCGTCCGCGCAGGTCATACAGGGCGCCGGCAGCAAGCGCACTCACAACCAGCAGCAAGCGCGGCCAGTCACCCAGATCGATAGCGCCGGCGGCATGCGAGGTCGTAAGACCGGCATTGAGAGCCGCGAATACGCCGGTGAGGCAGGCGGTCGCCACCGTCAAGCGCACTACGGCACCCTGGAAGGCCGCCTTTGCCTCGGGATTATCGCGCCACTTGGCGCCATGCTCCGACGCATCGACCGATAGCTCGGCAATCTCGGCTTCAAACTCGGGCGCGGACTCATCGCGTAATTTAGCTCGGCGGGTACCGTGAAGCAGCCCAACCAGCGCAATCGCACAGGCAATAAGGACAAACTGTTGAGGAATGCCCGCAGGCATCACCATATGGTTGAGCACCTGTACCAAAATGCCCGCAGCATAAGAAACCGCCACGGCACGTGCCAGACAAGGCGTCTGCGCAAAACGCCGCGCCAGATTGGCATGAGCGGTCGATCCGCAGTAGCCCAGGGCGCAGCACGCCACCAGACCGCCCGCAATCACAACCTGAAACTGCGCCGCCATAATCAGCAGCAGCAATGCCGACACCAGCAGCACGCCCGTCATATCGCTCGTTGCATCGATTGTCTGGGGACGGCGATAGTACAGGAGAGGACGCACAAAATAGCCGATCACGCTCGCGCCGACGACGATGCTCTCGTAGATAACGACCTCGTTCGCCGGCACAAACTAGGCCACGCGCACGTCAAAGAGGTACTCGCCGGCCAAAAACGTGAAAAAGAAAAGCGCCAGGCACAGAATCTCCCGTATGCCCCGGCGCAAATATGCGGTTGTGTCTCCCAGGTCCCTCATGGTAACCCCCACCCTCTTAGATGTCCGGAAAACCATTTTAATGGAGAATGGGTCTTAGTATCCACGCAATGCCCGAACTGTTACGCATCCGGCGCAAATGCCCCAACAGCAGTTGCGGTGAAATAGTTCCTGTTTGACCGGCCCGGGCTGTCATTTAGGAACTATTCCACCGCAACATATAAAGGGGACTGGGTTGTTGATATCGGAAAAGGGAGGGAGGTGCCCGGGCCGAGGGAGCAACTCGGGATCGAAGCTCGGGTGTTAGTGCTCGGGAGTCAGGACCACCAGGGCGTCGTGCTCAAAGGGATGCTGAGCTACGCGCACGGTGCCGTCGCCGTTATCGCGAACGGGCAGTTTGGCGATGCGTTTGCCTTCCATGTCGAGGGCCGTCGCCGACCAGCCGCGCGCACTATCGAGCTTAAACGTAAGCGCCGTGGTGCGCGGCAGATAGGTGACGACTCGATCGCCGATACGCGCCACGCGGATGGCCTCGCGCGCGTCGTCGAGCAGCTCCTGCGCGGGAACCACGGCAAGGGCGTCATCGCACGCCGTGGCACCCAGGCCGGCAAGCACATGCTCGATGGCGGCAAAGTCCCACACGCCCGCAAACTGCAGGCACTCCTGCCAGCGGAACGGCATGTCGAAGCCCTCGCCCAGCACCGAGCCCTGGCTCTTGCTGGTCTGCCAGTTCCACACGCCATGGGCACCGTAGGTCACGCCGGCGCTGGCGCCGGCAAGAATCGACGACCACACGCTCGCGCGGCAGTCCTGCGCGGTAAAACGCCAGTACACGTTGCGCGACGCACCCATCTGCTCGTAGCAGGGCTCGGAGTTGACCATCGGCTTTTTGGGATAGCTGGCGATAAAGTCCTGCGGCAGGTGCCAGGCCTCGGGCTGGCCTTCGTAGTTGTGGCCGGGCTGGAACATATAGAAGTCCAGGCGGTCCAAATACTGCGCGGGAATCGTGCGGTTACCGCGATTGATGTGCATGGTACGCAGGGCCTCGGGCGCGCGCTTCGCAACCTCGTCGAGCGCATCCTCGTAATAGGCAATCGCCTCGTCACCGGCAAAGTCCGTGTCGCCCGTCACCACATAGACGGGATCGAACTCGCCCAGGTTCTCGACGACGCGGGCAACGTGGGCACGGACCTCCTCGCGCGGCATAACCTCGGCACCGCAACGCTCGGCGATCTTAGCGCCCCAGGTACCGGGCACGTAGTTGCACCACATGAGCACGAGCGCCGGACGAATGCCGTGCTCGACGGCAGCGCGGCACATGGCGGCGGCGCGATCCCAATACGCCTGGTTGGGTTGAGACCAATCAAAGCGCACGCCATCCTCGCTGGCATAGGGCCAAATGCCCAGATCGGGGCAGCAGCGATCCCACTGCGGCAGCGTGTTAATCTGCAGCACGTTCATGCCCTGCTCGGCGCGGCGGGTCAGATAGTAGTCCCAGTCGGCCTCGGGGATGCTGGTAAACGCACTCCAGCACGTATCGGCAAACCAAAAGAACGGCTTGCCCTCGCACAAAAAACCGTCCTGACGACCGTTGACGGTCAGTTTTCCCAAACTCATCTGCATGTCCTTTCGCTCGATAAAGGAATTGCGAACCGGCAGAAGCTTTCGCGGTAACCCCGCGCGAAAGCCCCTGGCGCTTAGCAAACCCCGACGAGCAGGCGCCACGCGCCCCCAATCAGTCTACCTTGTAAGAAGGGCCCCGCCGGGCTTGCGCCTGACGGGGCCCTGTCGTGTAGGTAAGGTCGTATGCATCCGAATGGTTTGGCCTTAGGCCTCCATCTCGGCGAGCTCCTCCTTGGAGAAGCCAGTGGCAAAGACGACGGCAGCGGCGATGACAAAGGAGATTGCCATACCGACGATAGCCCAGACGGTGTTCATCTGGCCACCCTGCAGGTAGTTGGTGAAGACCAGGAAGTTGGAGGCACCGCCGGCCAGGTAGTAGGTAACACCCATGAGGCCGGAGAACACAGCGCCGATGGCACCGCCGATGAACATGCCGAGCATGGTACGGCGGAAGCGCATGAGGATACCGAAGAGCGCGGGCTCGGTGACGCCGCCGGCGATAGCGGAGATGACGTAGCCCAGAGCAAGACCCTTCTCGTCGGGGCTCTTCATCTTGAGGAAGGCACCGAAGGCGCAGCCCCAGACAGCGGCCATAGCGCAGTTGGTGGAAACGAAGACGAAGGGATCGTAGCCAGCAGCGATGATCTGAACCTGAGCGAGCAGGATGACGGGCATGTGCATGCCGCAGACCACGAAGAGCTGCCAGAAGGCGCCGAGGATGGCCATGACGATCAGGATACCGATACCGCCAAGGTCAGCAAGGCCAAAGAGGGCGTTGGCGATGAGGTTGCCGAGCTCGTTGCCGATCGGGGCAAGGACGATGAAAGCGATGGGGATGGTGACGATCATGGTGCAGAACGGCGTAAAGACCGTGGACAGCACGTCGGGCATGACCTTCTTAAAGAACTTCTCAACAAAGTACAGGACCGGCACCGAAAGGATGATCGGCAGGACGGACTGCTGGTAGTTGGCAGCGGCGATCTGGATGCCGTAGACGGAGATGATTCCGCCACCCTCCTGCGTCGCGACGCTCACGACGGACGGGGCCATGAGAGCGCCGCCGAGGAGCATGCCCAGAACCGGAGAGGCGCCGAGCTTCTTAGCAGCGGCATAGCCCAGGTAGATGGGGATAAAGGTAAACGTGGCCTCGTACAGGGTGGTGTAGAGGAACGTGTAGGTCGGATCGGTATCGGAGATAACGCCGAGCATGGTGGGACCGAGAACCGCGGCGATGGTGCGGAACAGACCGCCGGCCATAAGCAGCGGAATCAGCTGGGTCATGGAACCCGACAGGTAGTCGAGGATGATGTTGGGCAGGTTCTTGAGCTCGAACTTCTCCTTGGGAGCGTCGAGGTTCTCGTCGACCGCGGCACCCTGCTTGACGCCGGACATGGCGACGAACTCGGCGAGCACCTTGGGCACGTTCTGGCCAATGATGACCTGGAGCTGGCTGCCGGCGAACTGGCAACCCAGAACACCCTTGACCTTCTTGATCTTCTCCACGTCGGCCTTGTTGTTGTCCTTGAGCGTCAGACGCAGGCGCGTCATGCAGTTGGTGGCGACGGTGACGTTTTCCGCACCGCCCACGAGCTCGAGGACATCGGTGGCAATCTGTTTGTTATCTACTGCCATGGGACCCCTCCCCATATCATCGTGTGCCTAATCGCTTGGGCGCAGGCACGCCTTTGGCCCGGTGACTATAACCCCTTACGGTTACCGAACCCTTGGATACGCTGTCGTAAACAAGGTGTTTACTGAACGTTTACGGGCTTTAGTTTACACGGAGCGCCGAATTTGTGGCAATTATGCCGTCGACAGTCCGGTGAACGGTAGGAAATTGGGGGTGAACGTAATTGAATGCCGAGGTATTACATATAGTGCCGTTTATTTATAAATGGTCGTCTACGTGGGATTTTATATAATCTGGCACCTTAATGCCTTGTTGACTCATCAACAAAAGCCCTGCTAGATAGTAGTAAACGAGTGTTTAGTAGTTCATTGAGCGTTTGATGTGACCGTTTACCGAGTTCATCTGCTTATTCTCTAATTCTGTTTTACACTAAACATGTTTAGTTTGTATTGCCGCACACGTTTAGCTCTCGCGGCACAAGGGAGGCAGCTCATGGAACTCAAATCGTGCACCTACGCAACCGTCACCACCTTGGGTGACTTTGGCCCCTGGATCAGCAAGGTCGTTCTCGACCTGCCCTGCACCGTGCGCGCCAACGATCTCGATTCGAACACTTTCCATATATATGCAGAGCGTCACGAGCGCACGGGCGAGGTCCTGATGCGCAAGGAGCACGGCGCCGACCATGCCGCGCCCTCCGTGGGTTACATCGACGTTCTCGCCGCGTATCCGAGTGACGAGAACGGCCACAAGCTCACCGTGGGCACCCATGTGGCACTCGAGGTCGCCGAGCAGCGCCTGACCAAAAAGATCGAAGGCGGCGTCATGGGCTCGCGCATGCTCGATGACCAGCTGCACGTCACGCAGCTCGCGGCTCTTCCCGGCAACGACGGCGACGACCCCACCTGCGGCCTGGTCTTCGATACCTGTCGCGGCGACATCTGCCCCGCGCTCAAGGGCTGGAGCAATGCCGTACAAAAGACCGCCGTCAATGGCATCGCGCTCGAGTACGGCTTCTTTGAGCCCAGCTTTAAGACAGAAGACTCGGCCTGCTTCAATCCCTTCGCGCCCGAGGACACGGTCGTGCCCCAAAAGGCCCCGCTCGTGGTGTACCTGCACGGCGCCGGCGAAGGCAAGGGCTCCACGCAGGGCGAGGGCCCCGCGCGCGCCTATATCGGCAACCGCGTGACTGCCCTCTCGCAGCGCCAGATCCAGCGCTACTTTGGCGGCTTTGCCTGGGTGCTCGTGCCGCAGTCTCCCACGTTTTGGATGGACAACGGCGTCGAGCAGCTCGGTCACTCCAACCAGAGTATCTACTCCCCCGTGCTCAAGGCGCTCATCGACGAGTTTGTCGCCGAGCACGCCGACCGCATCGACACCGACCGCATCGTGGTCGCCGGTCTTTCCAACGGCGGTTTTATGACCCTGCGCCTGTGCGCCGACTACCCCGATTTCTTCGCTGCGGGCTTGCCCTGCTGTGCCCCGTGGTTCAACGCCACCGACGAGGACGTAGCTGCGCTCGCCAAGACGCCGCTGTGGTTTACGCACTCCAAGGGCGACGAGCTCGTGTCTCCGCAACAGACCGTGCTGCCGCTCACGGCGCGCCTGCGTGACGCCGGAACCAACGTGCACCTCACCTACTTTAGCCATGTCGAGGACCTGACCGGTGTGCATCGCGAGGCCGACGGCTCGCCTAAGAAGACGTTCAACCACGGCGTGTGGATCCACCAATTCAACGACCTGTGTTATCAAGACTTCGACGGGGGCAACGTACTCATCGACGGCGAGCCGGCGTGCCGCCGGAAGCGGCCGGCCAGGGTCGGTGGCGATGGGGGCGTGGGTCCCGTCTTGCCTTGCGCGTAACTGGCTGAATTGATTTTGATTGGAGCTGCTCCTATGTCCCAAGAGTTAACTCGGGTGATTGTTACTACTGATATGGAAGTCGACGATATGAACTCGCTCGTTCATTTGGCTCTGTATCTCAATGTGCTTGATGTTCAGGCTGTGGTGTATACGGCTTCGCAGTATCACTTTCTTGGGGATGGCGTCCGTACGCTGGGCGAGGTGAATTCGCATTGGCGGACCAAAGGGCGTCGCTCTTACGAGTGGGCTGTTGTGCCTCATGAGCCCGATCCGCTGGCCGGGGAGCTTCGTGAGTATCGTCCGTTTCCCGAGCATTGGATCGAAAGTCTCTGGAGTAATGAATATGCCCAGGCTTGGCCGCAGCTCAACGACAACGCCGCTGCCGCCGGCGAACCGTCCTTCCCCACGCCTGCTCAGATGATCGAGCGTACGTATGTGGGAAATGTTGCTTTTGAGGGTGATGTGCGCGAGGAAACACCAGGTTCGCGCGTCATCGCCGACGCCATCTTGGACGACGACCCGCGCACGCTCTGGCTGCTCAGCTGGGGTGGCATGAACACCATAGTTCGCGCCCTGATGAGCATTGCCGAGCGTTATCGCGACACGCCCGAATGGCCCGCCGTACAGCAGCGTGTCTATCAGAAGGTGCGCGTGATGGGCGTTGCCGATGGCGTGGGGCAGGACAATTCGTGGCTCGATCATGGACGCGAGCTCTTTCCCGAGCTCATCTTTTGGTGCGTGCCCTATATGTATGGCGGCTATGTCGACGCCAAGATGGCGCAGCCCGATTCGCTGCCGCTGTTTCAGGCTCCCTGGCCCGAGCAAAACCTCACGCAGGAAAACGGCCCCCTTATGGCCCGCTACATGCTCTATGGCGATGGCAGGGCTTACGAAAACGAACCCGAGCGATTCCAGTTTGGCAAGCATGCCCGTCTGGATTGGGGCCTAGAGGGCATGCCCGCGATGCAGTTTGAGCGCGGCGACTTTATGGCCGAAGGCGACAGCATGACCTACATTCCACTACTGCCGTTTGGCCTGCGCGGTATCGATGACCGCAACTTCGATACACTGCTCGGCCGTATGTTTCTTGATGGGCATCCCGATTCGGACGCACCCGCCGGTTTTGCCGCCATCGGCACGCCCATAGACGGCAACCCCAATCCCTACCTGCGCGCCTATCAGGAAGACTTTGCCGCCCGCGCGCAATGGTGCGCCCATGATCCGGCGTCTTGCTCGCATCCGGCACATGTTGTCGAGGTCACGACCGACTGCAGCGCCGCAGCCGGCGAGCACGTTGCCCTTGCGGCGACCGTCATCGACCCCGACGGCAAGGGCTTTGATGCACATTGGGATGTCGCCGTGGACCCGTCGAGCTATGCAGGCGCCCAAGACTTGTCGCTGTGGCAGGAATGCGCGGTGGACGCCGCTTTTATCGTGCCCACCGACGCGCAGCCCGGCGACCGCTTTGTGCTCACCTTCACCGTGCAGACGCGCACCGAGCGCCCCTGCAGCCGCTACGCCCAGGTTGCCGTGACCGTGGCGTAGCAAGGACGGCGCCCACATTCGGCAGCCGCCACATTCGGCATGGAGTGTCCCCAACTGCCACTCATTTAAGTACGTCCCCAATGAGTGCCCAATGACTACCCGCAGCAAGGAGTGTCCCTATGTGTCGGATGAAAAATGGGCCATGTGTCCCAGTTGTGGAGACTCCTTGAGCCGTCTGGGTATCGCGAAGGATCGCGCACTCCCCCATCATCAAAAGTGACACACGCTACCAGTTGATGGGAGGCAGCCATGGGCTTCTTTGACAAGATGTTCGAGAAGAAAGAGTGCGCGATTTGCGGTACCGAGCTGGGACTTCTAGGTAAGACAAAAATCAATGAAGGCTACCTGTGCAAAGAGTGCGCCGGCAAGCTCTCCCCCTACTTTCACGGCTATCGCTCCAGCACCGCGGACGACATCCGTGAGCAACTCGCCTACCGCGAGGCCAACGCCGAACGCCTGTCTTCGTTCAACCCCACGCGCACGCTTTCTGCCGGGCGCACCAATATTATGCTCGATGAGGACGCGGGCCTGCTGATCATCACTTCGCAGAGCCGCTGGCGCGACGCCAATCCCGACATCATCGAGTTCTCGCAGGTACTCGGCTGCGATATGGATATCGACGAGCATCGCACCGAGATCTATCGCGAGACCAAGGACGGCGAGCGCGAGAGCTACAACCCGCCGCGCTACGACCTGGATTACGACTTTAATCTGACCATCCACGTCAACACGCCGTACTTTACCGAGATCAACCTGCGCGTGAACGACTCCACCATCGATCAGCGCGGCTCCATCGAATATCGCGAGGCCAAGCGCCAGGCAACCGAAGTCCGCGATGCGCTGGTGCAGCTGCGTCAGGAGACACGCGACAGCGTCGTGGCCGCCAAGGCCCCCAAGACCGCGGTGACCTGCCCCTTCTGCGGAGCCACCACCATTCCCGATGCCAGTGGGCGCTGCGAATACTGCGGCGGCGCCATCGGCGCATAGCCCCCGGCACGGAAAGGACCGATCATGGCCTTCGAGAGCGTTAACTATCAATGCCCTGCCTGCGGTGGCCCCTTGCATTTTGCAAGCGCCGAGCAAAAGCTCGTCTGCGACTACTGTGACTCGCGCTTTGAAGTCGAAGATGTCGAGGCCCTCTATCGCGAGCGCCAGGACAAGGCCGACGCCAAAGCCGATGCGGCAGCCGCAACGCCCAAGCCCGTCGCCGACGACGCGGTGCAGGAGCTCGCCCAAAACGCCGGCTACATCTGCTCGTCGTGCGGCGCCGAGCTCGTGTCCGACGGCACCGTCGCCGTCACCACCTGCCCGTACTGCGGCAACTCCGCCGTGGCGCCCGGCCAGCTCTCGGGCGACTTCTCGCCCGACCTAGTGATTCCGTTTAAGCTCGGGCGCGATGACGTCACGGCCGCACTCAAGGAACACTACAAGGGCAAGATCTTGCTGCCCAAGAGCTTTGTCACCGGCAACCACATCGACGAGGTCCAAGGTGTCTACGTGCCGTTTTGGCTCTACGGCGCCCGCGTTGACGGCGAAGTGTACTTTGACGCGACCAACGAGACCGTGACCGAGGAATCCGACCGCACCGTCACGACCACCGACCACTACGATGCCTATCGCAAGGGCAATATCTCGTTTAAGCGCGTGCCCGTCGACGGATCGTCCAAGATGCCCGACGGCCACATGGATGCCATCGAGCCGTTTGACTACGACGCGCTGCGCCCGTTCTCGGTCGCATATATGCCCGGCTACATCGCCAACCGTTACGACGAGGACTGCGAGACCTGCAAGGCGCGCGCCGAACGCCGTATGGAAGAAAGCACAATCTCGGCCCTGCGCGAGACCGTCGTCGACGAATACGACGATGCCACGGTCGAAAGCAAGCAGCTCGACTACACCTGGGAAGACAGCGACTACGCCCTGTTCCCCGTCTGGATGCTCTCCACCTCGTGGAACGGCAAGAGCTACCTGTTTGCCATGAACGGCCAGACCGGCCGCTTGGTCGGCGTGCTCCCCTGCTCCAAGCCCAAGCTCGCCATCGCCTCGGTGCTGTTCTTCGTGATCGGATTTATCCTCTCCCAGATTCTCTTTATGGGGGAATACGCCTTCGATCCGGATTACCTCACCTTTGATATCGAGGGCATCCTCATCAACGTCATCGCGCCGCTGATCATCGTGATTATCGGAGACGTGCTACTGGTAGGCCAGCTCAAGACGGCCAACGAAGCAACCCATGCCGATGAGTATTGTGGCGAGCTCGACCTGACCGAGAAGCACGACACCTTCAGCCACGCCGAGACCACCGTTGTCATGAAAGACGACAAGGACGACTAAGCAATCCGACCAATACCACCCGGCCTTTGACGAGAAAGGAAGATCACCATGGGACTCTTGAAAGCTGGATTGGGAGCTGCCGGCGGCGTCATGGCCGACCAGTGGAAGGAATTTATCTACTGCGAATCGATGCCTGCCGACGTCTTGGCCTGCAAGGGCAGCAAACGTACCGGTGGCCGCAGCTCCAACACGCGCGGCGAGGACAACGTCATCTCCAACGGCTCGGTCATCGCCGTCAACGACGGCCAGGGCATGCTCGTGGTGCAAAACGGCAAGATCATCGAAGTCGCGCTGGAGCCCGGTGAGTTCGTCTTCGATACCGGCAGCGAGCCGAGCGTCTTTAGCGGCAACCTGGGCGATTCCATCAAGGAGACCTTCGCCAATATCGGCAGCCGCTTTACCTTTGGCGGCGACGCGGGCAAGGACCAGCGTGTCTACTTCATCAACACCAAGGAGATCATCGGCAACAAGTACGGCACCGCCTCGCCCGTGCCCTTCCGCGTGGTCGATAACAACATTGGCCTGGACGTCGACATCTCCGTGCGCTGCAACGGCGAGTATTCGTACCGCATCACCAACCCGCTGCTGTTCTACACCAACGTATGCGGCAACGTGACCGATAGCTACACGCGCGACAAGATCGACAGCCAGCTTAAGTCCGAGCTGCTCACCGCCCTGCAGCCCGCCTTTGCCAAGATCTCGGAGATGGGCATCCGCTACAGTGCCATCCCCGGCCACACCACCGAGCTCGCCCGCGCGCTCAACGAGGTCCTCTCTGCCGACTGGCGTGACCTGCGCGGCGTCGAGATCGTGAGCTTTGGCGTTAACTCCATCGCCGCCTCGCAAGAGGACGAGCAGATGATCAAGGACCTGCAGAAAGCCGCGGTCATGCGCGATCCCACCATGGCGGCAGCCAACATTGCCAGCGCCCAGAGCGACGCAATGCGCGCGGCAGCCACCAACCCCAACGGCGCGATGACCGGCTTTATGGGCATGGGCATGGCAGGCGGCATGGGCGGCATGAACGCCAGTCAGCTGTTCGCCGCCGGCCAGGCACAGCAGCAGGCCGCCCCGCAGCCGGCTCCGGCACCCGCCCCGGCTCCTGCCGCCGCACCTGCGGCCGGCGCATGGACCTGCAGCTGCGGCGCCACCAACACCGGCAAGTTCTGCTCCGAGTGCGGTAGTCCCGCACCCGCCCCGGCACCGGCCAAGTGGTTCTGCCCCAACTGCGGTAGTGAAAACGGCGGCAAGTTCTGCAGCAACTGCGGAACGCCCCGGCCCTAGCGCCCCTAACTGGTAATGAGCGGGGGATCCGCCACCCCCGCATTTGCTTCTATGGGTTTCGTTCGATGAAGGAGGACACCATGAAGACAACGTTCAAAAAGTCCGTACTCGCATTTCTGACATGCGTCCTGGCGCTCGCCTTTGCCCTGACGGGCTGCAGCGGCGGCGGCAAAGACCCCAAGGCCAACTTCGTCGGCAGCTGGGAACTCTCGGGTGGAACCTTGGACGGCGAAGAGCTCACCGATGAGTACATGGATATGCTCAAGGAGTGGGGCCTCAACTGTATCCTGATCCTCGACGAAGACGGCACGGGCGTCCTCGACATGTTCCTTGAGGTCGCCGACCTGAAATGGGAGGCCAAGGACGCCACCACCGTAACGATTACCGCCGAAGATGAGTCGCACGACCTGAAACTCAAGGACGACAAGCTCGTCCTCGAGGTGGAAGGCGACAAGCTTATCTTTACGAAGTCCGACAAGGATCTGTCCGGTACGGTGAAGAAGGATCGCGAGAACGCCGAGAAGGAAGAGGAGATCGATGAGGCCGTCGAAGACGACGACGTCCAGAGCATCGAAATCTCCCCCGCCGTCACCGTCGCCGATGACGACCTGTGCACCATCACCATCACCGAGAAGTTCAAGGACGACTGGGGCGACATCGGCTTTGTCGTCAACATCACCAACAAGAGCGACAAGGACCTGACCTTCTACGCTCCTTCCGGCAAGACCAACGTCAACGGCACCATGAAGGAACCCTGGTTCTCGGCTCACTTGATGCCCGGCACCAACGCCACCGAGGAATTCACGTTCTCGAAGGGCACGCTCGATAGCCTTGACGACCTCGTCAATACGACCATCGGCATCGACGCCTACCTGACCGATTCCTACGAGGACGTCGCCTCCTACAGCGCAACCATCGCGTAACGGCAGACACCGACAGCCGCGGATTGGCGGACACATCCGCGCACATGCCAGACGGGGCCGCAGGAGTTGATCCTGCGGCCCCGCCGCTTTATGCCGATGCGTAACGAGCGCTAGCGCTCCATGTTGGGAACGATGCTGCCCTCCGTTACTGCGCGCACGGCCAAGCGCATGATGTTGTCGTAGCCGGTCTTATTGAGAATCTCCGAGATGCGGCGTTTGATGGTGCCCTCGCTCATAAACAGCTCGGCCGCGATCTCGCGGCGGCTTTTACCCTCGCAGGCAAGGCGCAAGATCGACAGCTCGACATCGTCGAGGGCCGCCGTGCCCGAGAAGATGCTCTCGGGCGGCTTGGGAAACGTGCAGTAACCCGCCAGCGTGGAGCGCATCACGGCGAAAAGCTCGTCGATACCGACGTTCTTGTACACAAAGCTGTCGACGCCCGCCTCGCGTGCCTGGTCCACAAAGGTGATTTCGGGCATACCCGTCATGATAATGACGCGGCACTCGGGCAGTTGTTCTTTGATGCGCGCCGCCGCCACGATGCCGTTGGAATCGTGCTCGGTGCACACGTCCATCAGTATCATGTCCGGGCGCTCCTTAAGCACAACGTCCAAGGCATCCGAGGCGTCGGCGATCGCGGCAACAACCGTCATGTCGGGCTGGTCACCGACGGAGCGCGCGAGGCTCTCGCGCAAGATAGCCTGGTCTTCGACGATTAACACGCGAATCATGAACTTCTCCTTTGGGCCGTGGCGCTGGAGGCGAGCGGGATGGACACCGTAAGCGTGAAGGGCGGGGCGGTGTGGACTTCCAGGCTGCCGCCCAGATTCTGTGCGACATGCCTCATACCTGGGATACCCGTTCCCTCGCGATACGATACGGGTGCAGGCGCGCCGTCGTTAGAAACGACCATCCGCGCGACAGCGCCGTCTTCTGTCCCCTCCTGCCACAGGCGCACATGGACCTGATGGGCCTGTGCATGCTTGGTGGCATTGGTCGAGGCTTCGCGGATAATCTGCAAAAATGCTGCGGCGACACGCGCGTCGTTTGGCAGCTCGCCCTCCACATCGATCTGCACGCTCACCAGGCCAAAGGCATGGACGATATCGCCCAGTTGCTCTGCCGGTTCGCTGTCGCCCCCGCTGCGCAGATCGGCAGCGATTGAGCGCAGCAGCGGGTCGATCTGCTCGAGTGACTCGTCATCCAGGCGCCTTTCCTCCAGATAACGATGGAGAATGGACAGGCGCTGCCCGATCACGTCGTGCACGCGAGCGCGCATACGCAGATAGGCCGCATTGTCAGCAACTTTTTTGACTTCTTCGATCTGGGCTTGGAGCTCTTGGCCCGCAAGCTCAAGCAGGTGGTTGGCTTGCGCTAGGCGATCATGGGCATGCGCATACTCTGTTACATCCAGACCGATAATGCGCTCGAAGAGGCGGCCCGAAACCATAACGTCATCGTGCACGAACAAGCGAATCTCGGCGGGAGAAACCTCGACCACAACGCGCGCCTCACCAAAGCGGTCCAGATTAATCCGCACGCGGTTCTGGCTGCTTTCGGGCATTTGCATGCTGAGTTTGCGCAGGTCGTTCCATGTACCGCTCATATCGCCTAGGTCGGTGGGCATATGAAGCTCCACCAGGTTTTTTCGCATGCAGCGGTTCATGAGCAGCGGACGGCCCCTCGGGTCCAGATACAGGATGCCCACGGGAATCACGTTGATGGTTTCGATCGTCGAGAACGCGGTGATATCCTCCTGGCGGTTGCGGACATCCATCAAGAGCGCCGCAATGGAGCGGAACAGGAAAAACGCTCCCTCTGCGATAAGGACCGTGGTCCACGCCGAGCCCATGGCAAAAACCACCGGCGGTGTCACGGCGGCAACGAGCAACAGTTCGGCCAGCATGACGGGGCGACGATAGTGCACCATAAGCACCATGCCGTAGGCAAAGATCACGGCATTGAGCCACAACGCTCCGCCCATTGCCCTGGCGCAAACGTCAAGCGGCGCCACCAGATATGAGCCAGACGACGCGAACAAGATGAGCGCCGAAATAATTAGGTGAAGCACAAGGCTCGCCTCGTAGGCACAAATCACCTTACGGTTATAGGACGAGCGGCGCGATGCGATGAGCGGGACGTGGATCGTCTGCAGACACGCAGCCAGGGCAAAGACAACATCGAGCGCAACGATTTGGGGAAGAATGAGCGAAATCTGCATCGTCACTCACCCGCCCTCGGCATCAAGACGATCATGCGCAGCTGGCCGGGCTCGCCCTCAAGGCGGTATGCCACGTTGCGCCCTTGCAGAGCGCTTTCGAGCTCTTGCGCAGCGGGCGTCTGCGAAAGATCTGCATCATCGTTGGAAAAAAGCGCGGCACGCAGCTCGACACTGCATCGGTCATGATCGCCCAAGTGATACATAAGCGCCGGATGGTCGGTGGTGTAGGCAAAAAACGCAAAGTCATACACGCAGTCGTACAGGGCGCTTACCGTACTGGCGTGCATCGGGCGCCGTATGGCGATAATCGAGGCGCAATCGATATCGATGGTGCGCAGGTCGCTTGCGAGCTCGTTGGCAATGAGCTGAATGCGGTCGCGATCAAAACCGCTCTCCCCGTGCTGTGCCAACGTGAGCGACCCCTTGCGCTTGCAATAGGCGACGAGCATCTTGGCGCGCTGCAGCATGCGGTAACGCTCGTGCGAAGACGATTCATCGGTCAACGGCGGTAGCGAGCTCAGCAGGTCGTACATCCCTTCGAGCGCGCGGGCAAGCGCCTGGTCCACGTCTTGGACCAGCAAGGTCTCGGCCTCTTGGTCTGCCAGGTGCGTCTTAAGGTCGTAGTCGGCGGCGAGCAGCTCATTTTGACGCTGCAGCTCCATACGACGATGTGCCAGTTCACGGTTAAGCTCGTTGAGATCCGACACGTCTTGGGCAAGCAGGGCCGATCCGCCCAGCAGTGGAAAGGCACGGCACATCACATCGGGATCGGACGCCACGGCAAAGGCATGGGCGCGGCTGTGCGCCTGGGTCCGCAACTCCTCGCGCACGCCCACCGGCATTGGCTTTGACACTGGCGTGGCATAGACTTCCTGCAGGTCGCGCGTTAGAACTTTGAGGTCAAGCGGCAAGGTGTCGAAAATGCCGGCGATGTCGTGATATGACGGAACGACACCGCAATCGAGACAGATTTCCATCGCCACCACGCACAAGACGCAATAGACGAGCGAGAAGTTGAGCCTCCATGCCCAGGGCACGCGCAACGCATATGAGATGGCAAAGAACGCGCCGCCCAGCAGCACGAGCGCCGCCGTGCCCGAGAAACGTTGGATGCGAAAGGACGAGGACCGGCCCACCAGGATAAAAAAGGCCACAAAGTTAAAGGCCGTCCACACGAGGACGGCGAAATAACCCCAGCCGTACGTGTAATCGTTGCTCCAGGTGTCGCTTGTACGGTCAAAGTGGAAGACCTGCTGGTGAAAATCGTTGGTGAGCACAAATCCGATAAGCAGGATAGCCATAATCCACAGCGCAGCGCAGTAGCGGCGACCCAGGCGGTGTTGCTCCAGGCCCGCAAGGCGCAGACCACACAACTGGTAGAGCAGCGGAATGAGCGTCATGGGCACGTAGTACAGGTACCACAGCACGGTGGCATAGAACGGCGTGAACGACTTGTACTTGAGAATGACTTCGATCATCCACAGGGCGCAGATGGTGGCGATGGCAACAAGACGGCGGCGCAACACATAGTCCAAACAGCGCAGATAGACCGATACGCCCCAGATCGAAAATGCAATTGCGGCAACAAGCAACGGCAGAGAGCTCGAATGGACGAGCGCATCCACGACCTCTTCGGACACCTCGCTATAGGCGGGCACGGCGTTAGAAAGTTTGGGGTCGAAGGCGAACAGCGCCGGCAAGACTGCCAAAAGCATGAGGAACAGCGCGGTGATGGCGCCGGCGATAGCAAAGACGCGGTGGCGGTACACCTGATGTGTTATGCCAACAAGGAATCGCGGCATGGCGAAGAGCCTGCCGCCCCTGGGATCCGCCACGGGTGCGGATCGGGCGGCCGCGTTGCCGATATGTCGCTCGCGGGTACCCATAGTGCTTTTAGTGTACCGACAGGCAGGCTCAAAAAGCGGGCCACATGTCCCAAAATCCGCAGACGGCAAGGCGCCCGGCGAGCACATACTCGCCGGGCGCCTTGGTTAGGAGACTATAAGGTTGAGTGTCTCAGCTTCCTTAGGACAGGTCCTCACCATTCGTTTCAATGACGTGCTTGTACCAGTCAAAGCTCTTCTTCTTGGAACGCTTGAGGGTACCGTTGCCGGCATCGTCGCGGTCCACATAGATAAAGCCGTAGCGCTTGGACATCTCGCCCGTGCCGGCAGACACCAGGTCGATCGGGCCCCAGGTGGTGTAGCCCAGCAGGTCAACGCCGTCCTCGGTCACCGCGTCGCGCATCGCGGCAATATGCTGGCGCAGGTAGTCGATACGGTAGTCGTCGTTGATGGAACCGTCCTCTTCGACAACATCCTTGGCGCCCAGACCGTTCTCAACCACAAACAGCGGCTTCTGATAACGGTCGTACAGGTCGTTGAGGGTGATGCGGAAGCCCAGCGGATCGATGGCCCAACCCCACTGGCTCTCCTGCAGGTAGGGGTTCTTGGCGCCGGCGAAGGCGTTGCCCTGGGTACGCTCGACATCGGGGTTGTCGGCACCGGCAGAGCAGCGGGTGCTGTAGTAGCTAAAGCTGATGAAGTCGACGGTGTTGGCGGCTAGGATCTCGCGGTCCTCGTCGGTCATGCCCACATCGATGCCCAGACGCTCGAGCTTCTTGACGGCATAGGCCGGGTAGTAGCCACGGCTCTGAACGTCGACGAAGAAGTAATTGTCCTGATTGTCGAGCTGCGCCTGGCGCACATCGCCCGGACGGCAGCTGTAGGGGTAGTAGCTACCTGCGGCGAGCATGCAACCAATCTTGACCTCAGGATCGATCTCGTGAGCGATCTTGGTTGCCCAAGCGCTGGCGACGAGCTCGTTGTGGGCGGCCAGGTACTCGACGGCCTCCTTGTTCTCGCCCTCCTCAAAGACCAGACCGGCACCCATAAACGGCAGGTGCAGGATCATATTGATCTCGTTAAAGGTAAGCCAGTACTTCACCAGACCCTTGTAGCGGGTGAAGATCGTGGTCGCGAGGTTCTTGTAGAAGTCGATGAGCTTGCGGTTGCGCCAGCCGCCGTACTCCTTGATGAGGTGAATCGGGCAGTCGAAGTGCGTGATGGTCACGAGCGGCTCGATGCCGTGCGCCTGGCACTCGCGGAATACGTCCTCGTAGAAGGCCAGGCCAGCCTCGTTGGGCTCGGCCTCGTCACCGTTGGGGAAGATGCGGGTCCAAGCCAGGCTCATACGGAAGGTCTTAAAGCCCATCTCGGCAAAGAGGGCGATGTCCTCCTTGTAGTGGTGATAGAAATCGATGCCGGTCTGCGCGGGATAGTAATAGCCGTCCTCGAAGTCGAGCATCTTGCGCTGGCCGGAGACCACCGCATAGCGCTCGGGGCCGTGCGGAGCCACGTCCACGTTGGCCAGGCCGCGGCCGTCCACGTCGTAGGCGCCCTCGCACTGGTTGGCAGCCGTCGCGCCGCCCCACAGGAAGTCATTACGGAAAGCCATGCATCGATCCTTTCGCACGCTGTTTGTCGTGTTTTTAGTATCCCCGCAAATGGGGCCTCGCTCAACGACAGCGACGCAGGCCGACACTTCTTTTCGCACACGGCGGCCCGGCAGCCGCCCCCGCCTGACACTTTTTGATACCGCCGCCCTACACCACCACAATGGGGACAGGCACCTTTGTGGTGGCTTGGGCCCGTTTTGTCTCGATCTGTAACAGTTAAGCCGTCAAAACCGGGCCTGGTGTTACAGATCGAGATTGTTCGGTCTTCCCCCTGCAGTTTGTCTCGATCCGTAACAGGCTGAGACGATTTAGCCCGCTAGATGTTACAGATTGAGACAGAAGATTCTAGTCGCAGGCGATGTCGAGGTTCTTGCCGATGAGGCCTACGTAGCCGCCTTCGGCTGCCTTGGGGCTGTCAGCATGGCAGAGGACCCACTTGTCGGCCTTCCAGTAGCAGTAGCTGTCGCCGGCCGCAGGCATGTCGGCCGCGACCTCGGGGCGCGGGCCGTTGGTGCCGGCGGGCAGCGCCACCATCACCTGGAAGCCACCGTCGTCGACCATGCACGGCGTGTAGTGGAGCGTGGTGTTGAAGACTTCGACGACCGTACCCGCCGGCACGCGAAACGCCTTGACGCACGCGGTGTCGAGCTTGCCGTCCTCGATCTCCCAGCGATGCGCCACGAGCAGGATAAAGTCGCGAGCGCCCAGGTTGAATTCGCTCGCGCGGTGATACTCCAGGCAGTTGAGTCGTGTATTGTGGCCGTTGCACCAGCCGAGCTGGAAGGGACGGCCACCAAACATGAGAAAGCCAAGCTTGTCGGCATCCTTGACGTCCTCAAGCTCCGGCGCACTTGCAACGTACTTGCTGCCCTCGGGAATGGGCGTGGCAGAGAGCGCCTCGAGCACGGGCGACGTAAGCTCGGACGGAACGTTATCCCAAACGTTGCCATAGGACTTGAACTCGGGATCGTTGACAGAGTAGATATGCATGTTCGCTCCTGTTCGTTTATGTGACAGTATGAACATTCTAGAACAAACATGAGCGATTTTGAACGCTCGTCCCGACCACTCAACAAAAAGGCGCCCCCGCATAAGCGGAGGCGCCAAATGTGCGCGTTTTGGGCGATAAAGCCCTTACGCCTGCTGATAGTGCAGGTGCTTCTCGTCGATATCGGCCAGGTCGCGGTCGAGGTAACGGCGCGCGAGCCAGTTTGCCATGGGGAGATTCTGATCCAGGTAGTTACCGCACTCCTCGGGAGCGGCTCCGGGGACATCACCCTCAAAGTCGGCGACAAACTCGAACAGCTCGCGCACGAGCGGCAGGATCTCCTCGCTCGTCACCTCGCCAAATACGACGAGGTAAAAGCCCGTGCGGCAGCCCATGGGGCCAAAGTAGACAATGCGGCTCGACCACTCGGCATGATTACGAAGGAACGTCGCGCCCAGGTGCTCAATGGTGTGACACTCGGCGGTGTTCATGACCGGCTCCTTGTTGGGCGTGGTCAGGCGCAGGTCAAACGTGGTGACGGCAGCACCGGTCGCCGGATCGCGGTCGATGCGGCTCACATACACGCCGGGCTCAAGCAGCAGATGGTCAACGGAAAAACTCGCGATGCGCTCCATGGCAGATCCTCTCGGTAGTCAATTTGGGACGGGCTCTTTTAGCTGGTTCGAATGGTCGCACCAATCATACCAGTCAAAAAAGCCCGTCCCAAATGAGCTGCCTGGCACGAGGACCAATGATTTTCTAATCCCCGCCCCAGAAAGCAAGATAAGATTCAGGGAATAGCCTGCGGAAGGCGAGCGCCGCGCAGCCGCCTAGGCAGTGTACGAGATGGTGGCGGCTACGGCGTGACGCCAGCCAGCGATCTTTTTGGCGCGCTCGTCGGCGGTCATGGCAGACTCCACGATGCCGCGGGCCCCATAGACGTCAACGACATCGCGCGCGTACATGCCCAGCGCAATGCCGCAGGCCCAAGCCGCACCCAGGCCGCTCATCTCATCGTTGCTCGCGATGCGGATGGGCGAGCCAACCAAGTCGCTCTCAAACTGCATCAGGTACGCGTCGCGCGTGGGACCGCCGTCAACGCGAAGCTCTGCCAATGCCGTGCCCGAATCCTCGACCATCGCATCGATCACGTCAAAGATCTGATAGGCAATCGACTCGTCCGCAGCCTTCACGAACTCCGCGCGACCGGTGGTGCGCGTCATGCCAAAGACGCAGCCCTCGGCGTCACTCGCCCAGTGCGGCGCGCCCAAGCCGGTAAACGCCGGCACAAAGTAGACGTGGCTCGCCGGATTGGCGGCGTAGCACAGATCGGTAACTTCCTCGGGGTTGTTGATGAGCTCCAGATCGTCGCGCAGCCACGTCTTGACGGCGCCGGCATAGCTCACGTTGCCCTCGAGCACGTACTCGGTCACGCCGTCCATGCGCCATGCGAGCGAGCTCGAAAGCCCGTGCGAGCTGGCAACGAACTCGTCGCCGACGTTCATCATGACCGAGCTGCCGGTGCCATAGGTCGCCTTGGCCATGCCGCGGCTATGACAGCCCTGGGCAAACAGGGCGGCGTGGCTGTCGCCGAGCACGCCGTGAATGGGCACGGGCGCCGGCAAAAAGCCGCCCAGGTCCGTCGTGCCGAACAGGCCATCGGAATCGGTCACTTGCGGCAGACAGGCCACGTCGACGCCAAAGGCCTCGCACACCGGCTCGCTCCAGCAGCCACGGCGCAGGTCAAAGAGCTGCGTGCGGCTGGCGTTAGACCAGTCGCAGCGGAACTCCGCGCCGCCCGTGAGCGTCCAGACCACCCAGGCATCGATGGTGCCCAGACACAGCTCGCCTGCCGCCGCAGCCTCGGCTGCCGAGGGAACGTTCGCGAGGATCCAGGCCATCTTGCCCGCAGGGTAGTAGGGCGAGAGCACCAGACCCGTCGTGTCGCGTACCAGGTCGGCCACACCCTCGCGCGCGGCCAGCCTGTCGCACAGCTCGCGGGCACGGGCGCACTGCCACACCACGGCGTCGCAAAGCGGCTCGCCCGTCGTGCGGTTCCAGGCAACGGTGGTCTCGCGCTGGTTGGAGATGCCGATGCCGGCGACGTCGGCCGGGTCGACCCCGGTCTCCTCCACCACAGCACGCGCCACGGCCAGCACATTGGCGGCAATCTCGGCCGGATCATGGCTCACCCAGCCGGCCTCGTTGACAATCTGGCGATGCGAGCGGTCGGCACGATGAATCAGATGGCCGCCCTCGTCCACCAGCAGTGCCTTGGTGCCCTGCGTGGATTGATCGATTCCGATGATGTATTTGCTCATGTACTCTCCTGTTTCCCCCGCCGATTCAAAAACTTAAACCCAACGAAAATGGAATGTGACAAAGGGACGGTCCCTTTGTCACATTCCAATTACTCTGCGGGCAGGAACTCGGCAACAGTCTTGGCGATGCCCTCGCCGGTGAGGCCGTAGTGCGCAAAGACCTCGGGGCTCGTGCCGGTGATGACCGGCGCGTCGGGCAGGGAGAGGCACTTGACCGGACGCGGGCAATGCTCGCTCACCACCTGCGCGACCATAGAGCCCAGGCCGCCGAAGGGACTGTGCTCCTCGACAGTCACGACGGCGCGCGTGGCTCCGGCGGCCTCAATCACGGCCTCGGCGTCAAGCGGCTTGACGCAATACATGTCGAGCACCGTTGCCGAAATGCCCTGCTCGGCCAGCAGGTCGGCGGCGACCACGGCATGGCGAACCATCTCGCCGGTGGCGACGATCGTCACATCGGTGCCGCGGCGCACCCAGGTGGCGCGATCCATCTGAAACGGGCACTCGCCCTCGGTGTACACGTCCTCGACCGGGTTGCGGCCCACGCGGATGTAGGCCGGCTTGTTGTCGGCGACCAAGGCGCGCACGAGCTCGGCGGTCTGGAAGCGATCGCTCGGCAGATACACGCGCATATTGGGAATCGCGCTCATGGCGGCGATATCCTGCGCGGAGTGATGGCTCATGCCCAGGGCGCCGTAGGACACGCCGCCAGAGATGCCGATGAGCTTGACGTTGGTGTTGGAGTACGAGACGTCGACCTTGCACTGCTCATACGAGCGCGTGGTCACAAAGGACGCCGGCGAGGCGGCCCAGGCCTTCTTGCCACACGAAGCCATGCCGGCGGCAATGCTCACCAGATCCTGCTCGGCGATACCGACCTCGACGGACTGCTGGGGATACTGATCAAAGAACGGCGTGAGCGATGCGGAGCCGCGGGAGTCGGAGCACAGGACGACGATATCCTTATCGGTCTTCGCGGCCTCGAGCAGCGTGTCGCAGATAACCTTGCGATTGGCGATCTTGTTAGCCATTGATGGCCTCCTTATGGGCAGCGAAATCGGCGATGATCTGGGCATATTCCTCATCGTTGGGCAGGTGATGATGCCAGGCGGCCTTGTCCTCCATAACGGGCGAGCCATAGCCCTTCACCGTGTTGAGGATGATGACCGTGGGCTTACCCTTGGTCTCGGCAGCAAGCGTCAGTGCAGCGTCAATAGCCTGGACGTCGTTGCCCGGAATGGACAGCACGTTCCAACCGAAGGCGGCCCAGCGCTCTTCCTGGCTGTCCTGCTTCATGACGTCCTCGGTGCTGCCGCTAATCTGCAGGCGGTTGCGGTCCACGAGCGCGCACAGGTTATCGAGCTGGTAGTTGCCGCCGCTCATGGCGCCCTCCCAGACCGAGCCCTCGGCAAGCTCGCCGTCGCCCATGATGGTGTAGACGCGGTAGTCGCGGCCGTCCATCTTGCCGGCGAGCGCCATGCCCACGGCCACGGGCAGGCCGTGACCCAGCGAGCCCGAGTTCATCTCGATGCCCTTGAGCTTGTTGTTGGGGTGGCCGATGTAGGGGCTGCCGAACTTGGAGAAGCGTGCCTTGACGTCGTCGAGGTCAAGATAGCCCTCGTGGCAGAGCACCGCGTAGTAGGCCTCCATGGCGTGGCCCTTAGAGAGCACGAAGCGGTCGCGATTGGGATCGTCGACGGTCTCGGGCGAAATGTTGAGGTGGTTAGCGTAGAGGGTCATGAGGGCGTCGATCACCGACATGTCGCCGCCGATGTGGCCGCCGGCGCCAGCCATGATGATATCGACGCAATCGCGGCGGAGGTCCCAGCGCAGGGACTCAAGCTCTTCGATAGTTGCCATTTCTACTCTCCTCGCAGGTAGGCTTTAACGTCTTCTTCGATGGGGTCGTACAGGTCGGGGGCGATGCCGAGGTACTTGCACGCCTCGTAGAGCACCGGCACCACGTTGGCGTGAATAGCGACGCAGTGGTGGATGTAGGGACCCTCAACGATCTTGGCCTCGAGGCGCTTGAGGTTGTCGACCTCGACCCACAGGTAGGTGCCCATGCCTGCCGGGCCGTCGATGCCGCGGGCGTTGCCCAGCAGCAGCGAGTACTCGCCGTTGTCACCGTCAAAGCGGGCAAGGGTGAGGTCGCCGTGCTTGGCCTCGGCCGTCAGCGCACCGGGGTGGTCGAAAGCCAGCGGGTAGGTGAGCTTGGGCTTGACGGCCGCGCAGCTGCAGGGCCAGGGGCCACAGTGCTGCAGCAGCTCGCCGTTCTCGTTATCGGGATGGCGCACGGTCCAGTCGGCGAACATGCCGCGATGACGGCCAAGATCGGCTGCCTCGACCATGAGCGCAGTGATGGCGCCGTGGATGTCGGTTTCGCAGACGATAGGGATACCCATCTCGTTGAGGATGGCGTTGGCGGCGCAGGGCATAATGCCCAGCTCGTCCTGCAGAGCGTTCCAGCACTGGATGGCTCCGGCGTTGCAGCCGTATTTCTCGACCAGGCGCTTCATGGCGATGGCAAGACCGGCGACCGCGGGGACCTTGTCCTCGGGGATGCAGATCTCAAAGCTGTCGGCGATGTGGGCGAGCATGGCGGTCATGGCCTGCTCGTCGGCCTGGGCGTCGCGCACGGCTTGGACAAGCTCGGTCATGGGGATGGGCGAAAGCTGGATGTTGAACTTCTCGAGCAGCTCGCCCTCGTTGCACATGGTCGACCAGAAGTCGAACGGACGGGTGGCCATCTGCAGGATACGGGTATGTTTGAAGGTCTTGACCACGTTGCACACGGCCAAGAAGTCCCAAACGCCGCGCTCGAACTCGGGGTCGGTCAGGCGGCAGTTGGTCATGTAGGTGAAGGGAACCTGGAAGCGACGCAGGACCTTGCCGGTGGCGAACAGGCCGCACTGGCTATCGCGCAGGCGCGTGCCGTCGGGCTCGGGGCGCTCGTCGCGCGGGCCCCACAGCAGCACGGGTAGGCCGAGCTCGCGGGCAAGGCGAGCGCAAACGTACTCGGTGCCAAAGTTGGCGTGGCACAGCATGATTCCGTCGACGCCCTCGGCGCGGAACTTCTTGACGATAGGCTCGATATGGCTGTCGTCGAACAGCAGGCCCTCGTCATTGATGTCGTCGATATCCACGATGTCGACGCCGATCTCGCGCAGACGATCAGCCGTCAGGCCGCGATACTTGATCGCGTCCGGCGCGCTAAAGATGCTGCGGCGCGTGGGCACAAAGCCGAGCTTGATCTTGTCCATGTACGTCCTCCCCTAATCACATGTTCAGTAAACAGACGTGTGTTTCGTTTTGTTCTGTTTACTAAATGTTTTACTCTTTTGTTTAATAGTCTAGCGCGAAATACCCGTAAACGGTAGAGAAATCAGCTTAAACGGCATGTAAACAAACTGAACATACAAGGGAAACAAAAAGAGGGCCCCGAAGGACCCCCTCTTGGTAGCGTTATGTATGGTTGCCTTTGGCGGACTTTTCCGCTCTGAGGTCTGGCGCCGTTCCGCCTAGATCTCGCGCACGCTTTGGCGCTCGACAAAATAGGTCGATACGGCTGTCTTGCAGGTATAGCTCTTGGGATTGCGGATGTTACCCACCAGGCGGCGCACCGCGATCTCGCCCACCTCGTGCTTGGGAACGTGCACCGTGGTGAGCGGCGGATTGGAGAAGGCGCCCAAAGACAGGTCGTCAAAGCCGATGATCGAGACATCCTCGGGCACACGTATGCCGTGCTCGTTCAGCGCGCGCATGGCACCTACGGCGAGTACGTCGTTCTCGGCAAAAAATGCAGTCGGTAAGTCGTCGCGCGAGACGCTGTCGAGCCACACGCCCATGTCGCGATAAGCGCCCTCGAGCGTGGTGCCCAGCGTGACGCGCCATGTCGGGTTGGCCTCAAGACCCGCATCCTCAAGCGCTTGGCGATAGCCGCGCTCGCGATCCTTAAAGTTGCGGATGCGAAGGTCACCTGCCAGATAGCCGATTTGCTTGTGACCCTTCTCGATAAGGTAGTCCACGGCACGCAGCACCGAATCGGTGTTGGCAATGACTACGGCATCGAAGTACTGACGATCGCTCCAGCCATCGAGCACGATCAGATGGGCGGCAGCGTTGGCGAACAAGGCATAGTCTTCCTCACCCAGCTCGGTACCCATCAGCACGATAGCGGCGGACGGATCGGAGATCAGGCCCTCGACCTGCGGACGCACAGCGTCCAGGTCGCTAAAGTCGAGCGAGACAAAGCTCGTGCTCATACCGTGACGACGTGCCTGGCGCTCTACGCCCTCGATAACCGCAGGATGGAAGGTGCTCTCATCCAGAATGGCGCCCGTCTTGCGCGCGAGCACAAACTGAATGCTCTCGAGCTGCGTCGACTGCTGATAGCCCAGCGACTGCGCACACTCCAGGATGACCTTGGCGGTCTCCTCGCTTACGCTGCGCTTGCGGTTGAGCGCGTTGGACACGGTCGCAGGCGAAAAACCGGTGATGCGGCTGATCTCGCGAACACTTGCTTTGGCCATTGTTCCCCCTAGCAACGGCCGTGGCGGAGCATCGGGACTCAATGGCTCGGCAGCTAAACGACCGCAAATTCAATCTAAACATAGTAGTAAACGTTTATGAGCTAGTTTAGCCTGTTGTCAAGCAAAATGGCGCGACTATTCCCCCAACGGGCACATTTAGTCGGTAGCTAATTTAGGACGGGCGTGAAAATCATTTAGCCAAGGACACGGGCCATACGTGTCTTGAACTCGGACAGGAAGCGCGGAGCATCCACGGTCAGTGCCACAAGCGTGCTCTTGTCCGGATCGGACAGGCGGCGCTCGTCGCAGATGGTGCGGCCACGATACTCGCCGAGCAGGTCAACGCGCAGGTTGCAGCCGAGCGCGCCCACGAGCGTGGGATCGATCGCCACGGCAACGGCTAGCGGATCGTGCAGCGCACAGCCGCCAAGATAAGGCGCGTTCATCTCGTATGAGCCAATGTAGTGCTCGACCATGCCTGCAAACGCGCAGCCCGCCATGGTGCCCGAACCCGTCCAGCCGGCGATATCGCGGCGCGTCAGCACCACACGGTGCGTCACATCCAACCCCACCATGGTGAGCTTGCGGCCCGAGCGCAGCACGGCATCGGCGGCCTCGGGGTCGCTTGCCATGTTGGCCTCGGCGCCCGCGCTCACGTTGCCGGGCACGGTAAGGGCGCCGCCCATCACAACCACGCGGCCGATAGACATCATCGCCGCCGCATCGCGCTCAAGAGCAAGCGCCAAGTTTGAGAGCGGACCGGTCGCCACGTAGACCAAATCGGGGCCATAGGTGCGTGCGGCATCGATCAGATAATCTACCGCCGCGTTACCATCGGCCGATGTCGCCCCCACCGGCTCATACGGCGATGCGGGCACGCTCGCGCCGCCGATACCGTTTTTGCCGTGAATGAGCGTGGTAGACGCTGGCGGCGTATAGGGCTCGTTCGCCTTAATGGGGCGATCGGCGCCCAGGTACACCGGCACCTCGGGTCGGCCCAGCAGATCGAGCACCGCCAGGCAGTTATGCGCCGACTGCTCGACACGCACGTTGCCAAAGCACGTGGTAATGCCCACGAGCTCCACCTCGGGGCTCGCGATGGCATAGGCGAGCGCCATCGCATCGTCTACGCCCATATCCAGATCAAGGATCAGCTTCTTGGTTGCCATTGTTCTACTCCGCTTCTCCGTCTTTATCGTTTAACCAAACCAATGTTCAACTTCGGCGCGCGTGGGAATCGATTGCTGAGCGCCCAGGCGCGACACCGTCACTGCCGAGGCGCGAGCACCCGCGGCCATGCACTCAAAGAGCGGCAAGCCCTCTAGGCGAGCCGCCGCCAACGCGCCGATAAACGTATCGCCGGCGGCCGTGGTATCGACTACCGTACTCGAAAGTGCCGGCATGCGCAGCAGCTCACCGCCATCGCCGAGCGTAACCGAGCCGGCACCGCCCAACGTGATGACCGCGGCGCCGGCGCCCTTGTCGAGCAGCGCATTGAGCGCGGCGACGCAACTCACATCATCCGTGGGCAGAATGCCCGTCAGAACCTGGCACTCGGTCTCGTTGGGACAGACCAGGTCGACCGCAGGCCAGACCTCCGCAGGCAGCTCGCAGGCAGGCGCCGGATTAAAGACCGTATAGAACCCCAGCCCATGAGCGCAAACAAGCGCCTCGGCCGTCGCTGCAAGGTCACATTCACCCTGGGCGATAAAGACGCTTCCGGCAGCCGGGGCAATCTCGCTGGCGTCGCCGTCGAGCTCATGGGCCACCAGACGCCTCAGCGCGCAGGCAACGTCCGCGCCCGCAAGCGCATGGTTGGCGCCCGGTGACAGTATGATGCGGTTGTCGCCCTCGCAGCGAATGATGGTCGCGGTACCGGTCTCCACGTCATCGCGAAGCGCCACGAACTCAACGCCCACGCCAGCATCCTGGAGCCCTGCCACAAGCGCATCGCCAAAGGTATCGCGCCCAACAGCGCCGATCATGCACGTGCGCGCACCCATGCGCGCAGCGGCGACGGCCTGGTTGGCGCCCTTACCGCCGGCGTTGGTGATAAAGCCGCTACCGCCGACGGTCTCGCCCGCGCGCGGCATGCGCTCGCACGCCACCGAAAGGTCCATGTTCATGCTGCCGAACACCGCAACGATGCCGCGATCTGCCATGGAAACCTCCTCATCTGCGGGCCTTATACCCACCGCCAGTCGTCGATCGTGCACTCTCGCACCCCCTATAACTTTAGTTCACTTTGATGTGGACGCGCGCTTGAGCTTGCGCCAGCAGCAAGCATTCACAGGAGCAGGCAGCTACAATGAAGGCGTGCTGATTATTCTCGTCATTGGATGATGTTTTATGGAACAATTCTCGCAATCGGGCTCGCGCGGTCGACGCCGCACGGGCAACGAGCCGGCGCCGCACGAACGCGTGAAGAGCGAACGCCGTGCCAACGAGCCGCGACGCACCGCGAGCCCCCATCGCACTTCTGCCAACAACGCGGGCCGCGCCAACACTCCCGCCGCGGAGCAGACGCCTGCTCGCCCCAAGTCCCGCTACATCCCTGCCCTTGACGGCCTGCGCACGCTTGCCGTCGTCGCGGTGGTGCTCTATCACCTCAACCTCACGTGGGCGCAGGGCGGTCTGCTCGGTGTCACGATTTTCTTTGTGCTTTCGGGCTATCTGATCACGCGCCTGCTGCTCAACGAAGTCGCTAAGACCGGACGCATCGACCTCAAGAGCTTCTGGATTCGCCGCATCCGTCGCCTGGTCCCCGCCGTGGTGACCGTCGTGGTGGTGACCTGCGCGCTGTGCACCATCTTTAACCACGTGATGCTCACCAAGATGCGCCCCGACATCCTGCCGTCGCTGCTGTTCTTTAACAACTGGTGGCAGATTGCCCAAAACGTCTCGTACTTCAATGCTCTGGGCGACCCCTCGCCGCTCACGCACTTTTGGTCGCTTGCCATCGAGGAACAGTTCTACCTGATTTGGCCGCCGCTGCTGTTTGCCATGGTATCCATGCATGTGAGCAAACCCAACACGCGCCGCGTGGTTCTAGGCCTTGCCGCGGTATCTGCCCTTGCCATGATGGTGCTTTACAACCCTGCCGCCGACCCCAGCCGCGTGTACTACGGCACCGACACCCGCGTGTTCTCGCTGCTGCTGGGTGCCTGGATGGCCTTTATCCCCGATCGCGACCTGGCGCCGGTTCGTCTCGCCCATCGTTTGGGGCTCAATCGCCTGGCTGGCGCCGCCAAGCACGGCAAGAACGCCGAGGGCAAGCCTGGCGAAAAGGCCGACGAATCAGCCGAGACCGCCCCGGCACAGCCGAGCGCCCCCGTGCGCTTTTGGTCCTCGCCCGCATCCATCGATGTATTGGGCGTCGTGGGTCTGGTTGGCCTTGCCGCCATGGTCGCGCTCACCAACGGCTACACCGCGTTCCAGTATCGCGGCGGCACGCTGTTATGCTCCATCCTCACGCTCATGGTCATCGCGGCCTGCGTGCAGCCCCAGGGAATGGTTGCTCGCGCGCTGTCCGCCGAGCCGCTCGTGTGGGTTGGCAAGCGCTCATACAGCATCTACCTGTGGCACTATCCGCTGCTGTTGCTTATGAACCCGGTCGCCAACATCAACGATACACCGTGGTGGCAGTACATTTTGCAGGTGCTGTTGGTGGTCGCCGTGGCCGAATGCTCATATCGCTTTATCGAGACGCCGTTTAGAAAGGGCGCCTTTGGGCGCACCGTATCCGAGTTCCGCGACGGCACCGCCACGCCCGCCAACTGGGTGCGCGCGCACGTCCCTGCCTGTGCAGCCTGCGCTGTCGTGTTGGTCGTTGCACTGGGCGGCCTGATCTTTGTGCCCGAGACGTCTGCACTGAGCGGCGAGGGCGCCGAAGTTCTGAACAAGGAAGCCAAGAACGCCGCACCCACCGACCAGCAGGCGGCCGACGACACCGACAAGGACAACGACGGCTTTCCCGACGGCTCCTACGACCTGTTGATGATCGGTGACTCCGTGTCGCTGCGCGCCGTTGATTCCTTTGACGGCGTGTTCCCGCACAGCCATATCGATGCCGAAAAGGGCCGCCAGTTCGATGCGGGCCGTGCGACATTTGAGGGCTATCTTCAACAGAACCTTGCCGGCAAGATCGTGGTCTTTGCGCTGGGCACCAACGGCTTGGTAACCGACGACCAAATCGACGCCATCATGGCCGATGCAGGAGATAAGCGTATTGTGGTGTTTGTGAACACGCGCAGCCCGCAGCCGTGGGTTGGCTCTACCAACCAGGCCATCGCCAACGCCGCTACGCGCTACAAGAACGTACGCGTTATCGACTGGTACGGATACAGTGCCAACCGCAACGACCTGTTCGATGGCGATGGCACGCATCTATCGACCACTGGCGTGACTGAGTACCTCAACTTGATCCACGATGCCGTCAAGAAGGACCTGCCCGTACACCCCGAGGATCACGTCAACGATCCGCAGCCGGCAGCCGTCAAGTCTGCCACCGACGCACTCGTCAATGCGCTCGCTCTCAAGCCGCACAAGCTGGGCACCGACAAGTAACCTGCAGCGCAAACTTCCCACATCCGGAGGGGGTGTCTGCCACGGCAGACACCCCCTCCGGCAGTTAGGGACACTCCTGGCGCAGCCAATGAAGACCTCTACGGATGAATTCCAGGCCGCTCCGTCGCTCCAGACATCGTTTCCGCGCCTCGTGCCTGCCCCAAACAATCAAAACAAGCCCTTTTCGCCGCACCCTCAAAGGTCTGTGGGCAAAAAAGGGCAAATATGAGTACTGTTACCATTTTAGTAGCAGGCAAAACCACCCAAAATGACGTCCGAGCGACCCCTACAACCCCCTAAAGCAGCCAACCTGACTGGTTTAAGGCGTATTGGAGCCAATTTTAATGAACATACTAAAGGCTATGTTCATTATCTTTTAGGATGTAAATGCTATTCACTTAGCAACAGCACTCATATTTGGCATTTTTTGTCCATTGCTATATAACTAACACCCTATAGCAGACAAAAAACAGGCCGCAGCCCATCGCTGCGGCCTGTTCGGAAGCAAAAGTGGGCGTTAAGCGCTGTAGCCCATCGCTTGCAGCACAAACATGACGACTGTCAGCACCGTAATCACGGCGATAGTCGCCCAAGTGAGCACGTTCCACACGCGGCCATTGCGGTTGGCACCCATAATGTGACGGTCGGCTGCGATAACCACCTGGAACACCAGAACCACGGGCAACAGCACACCATTGATGACCTGTGAGGTCATCATAATCTGGAACAGATCGACGCCGGGCATAAGCACCAGCACGGCAGAGATACCGATGATGGCCGTAATGATGCCGCGGTAAACCGGGGCCTCGTCCCAGCTGCGATCGGCGCCGCGCTCCCAACCAAAAGCCTCGCAGATGGCACTCGACGTAACGCCCGGCAGCACGCAGGCAGCCAAAAAACTCGCTGCGACCAGGCCCGAGGCGAACAGCACCGTGGACCACTGGCCCGCGATGGGCTCCAACGCGCGAGCGGCATCGGCGGCATCGCTAATCTGAATACCCGCCGGGAACAGCACCGTACCGGTCGTGATGATAATGAAGCCCGCAATGATATCAGCAGCAATCGAGCCGCTCACGGTATCAATACGCTGCAACACGATGTCGTCCTCGCCCGCATTCTTATCGACCACGTTGTTCTGAGCCAAGAAGATCATCCACGGTGCGATGGTGGTACCGATCGTTGCGACCACGAGCGACACGTAGCTGGGATCGTTCTGAATATTGGGGACGACCAAGTCGACCGCGACCTCGCCCCAGTTGGGGCCGGCCATAAACGCGGCGACGATGTAGGTCACGAACACGCAGCTTACCAGCAGCAGAATCTTCTCGATGCGCTGGAAACTGCCCGACATGGTAAGCATCCACACCAGCAGCGCCACGAGCGGCACCGAGATGCTCGCCGGAACGCCAAACAGAGCAAGGCCGCTCGCGATACCCGCGAACTCCGAGATGGTCACCGCCGTGTTGGCGATCAACAGCGCTGCCATGGCCAGCACGCTCTTGCGCACGCCAAAGCGCTCGCGAATGAGCGACGCCAGGCCCTTACCCGTGACGCATCCGCAGCGCGCCGCGGTCTCCTGCGTCACGATAAGCAGCACGGTCATGACGGGAAGCATCCAGAGCATCTTATAGCCATAGCTGGCGCCCGCGCTGGAATACGTGGCGATGCCGCCAGCGTCATTGCCCGAAAGCGCCGCCAGAAGACCGGGGCCCATGGCGCCAAAGATGGCCGCGATGGTCAGCTTTTGCTTGGTGCTCGGCTTTTGCTTCGTATTTTGCACGCGACCACCTACCCCATGACCGACATGGTGAGCAGCACCGCGGCGATGCAGTACGCCACACACGAGATCATGACGGCGATGACGTTCATGGCGGTACCCGACGTATTGAGGTCGTGCTCATCGCGCCAGAACAGCACCATCAGGTAAATCACGGCGCTCATGTTGCCCACCAGGCAGATGATGGCCGCGATGTTAAAGCAGCCGGTAAAGAGCTGCTCCTCAAACATAGGGGCATCGAGGAACGTGGCAGTGCGCACCAGCTGCGCGCACAGGTAAGTAACGAGCGAAAGGATCAGGCCCATACCCGTGCTCTGGAAGAAGAATCCCAGGTACGGTTTGGGCTCGTCGTCGTGGCCGTCGTACTCGAGGAAGTAGTTCTTGACGAACGACACCATGCGCGAGGCAGCAAGCAGCACGAGCGGCATGGCGCACATGGGGAACACCACCAGATGCGCGGAACCGAGCGCCGTTCCCAGCACGGTCGCCATGATGCACGACGCGATGCCCCATACAACAACCCAGTACTGGCGATGCACGAACCAGCTGAGCACGTTCGTCGAGTCGTCCGACGCGCTATCGCCCGAGCCGACACCGGCGATCTGCAGGTCCTCCTGATGCTCCTCGGCGATAACGTCCATGGCGTCGTCGAAGGTCACGATACCCAGGATATGACGGTTCTCGTCGCAGACAGGGATGGCAACCAGGTCGTACTTGGTCATCTCGTCCGTCACGTCTTCCTGGTCCTCGTCGGGCGACACATAGACCAGGTCGCGATAGGCCAGCTGACCCAGCGTGGCGTCGCGGTCGGCTACGATCAGCGTGCGCAGCGAAAGCACGCCGGTCAGCATGCCGCTCGGATCCTCGGTATAGACGTAGTAGACGCTCTCGAAGTCCTCGTCGAGCTCGCGAATCGCCTCAATGGCGTCACCGACCGTTGCCGTGGCGGGCAAGGAGACAAACTCTGAGGTCATGATGCGGCCGGCGGTGTTGTCCTCATACCCCAGTAGGTTACGAATCGCCTTCTCCTCCTTGACGCCCATCAGGCGCAGGAGCTTCTCGGCCTTCTCGTAATCGAGCTCGTCGATCAGGTCGGCTGCATCGTCCGGGTCCATCATGGCCAGCATTGACGATGCGTCCGTGTCGGACAGGCCCTCGAGCATCTCGGTCATAAGCTCGTCGTCATCGAACTCCGAGATGGCCTCGGCGGCCTGGGCAGTATCGAGCTGCGCAAACACCTGCGCACGTAGGCGCGGGTCGAGCTGCTCGATAATGTCGGCGATGTCGGCAGGGTGTAGCTCGCCGAGCGTCTTATGCGACACCGAGAGTTGAATGTTCTTGGTCGAGCGGTCGAGCAGGTCCATGTAGGACCAAGCGATGATGTCCTCACTGAGCGGCTTGCCCAGGTGCTTCATAAAGCCTTCGACGATATGCTCGAGCGCGGGGCTGATGGCGCGTAGCAGACCGCGGGCACCGACCTCGGCGCCCAGCAGGCGCAGCTGATTTTCGCCCGACATGGAAAACTTGATGTCGTTTACGCGCACGACCTTCATGCCCTGCGTGTCGACAATCTGCTTGTTGAGCACGTCGCGGGCGAGTAAGAGTTCGGTCGGCTGCAGGTACGAAAAACGGATTTCGGTGGCCGACGTCTTAAGGTGTACACCCGTCTCGTCGATACGGTCGACCCATTTGCGCCAGCTGATCATAAACGGCGTCTTGCCGGGACCACGGAACGCGAGCGAGGTCACGTGTGGAAAAACTTCGCCGGTAGCAATACCAAAATCGTTCACCACGCCGAGCTTTTCGCCATCGACGTCCAAGACCGGCAATTTGAGCATCTCACTCAGATAATTCAATGGTGCTCCCCATCATTATTCCTCCGAACGCGGCCGCGCGTGCGGCGTCCGGGGGCTTCTGGATATGTATACGCATGCGCGGGCGGCACGCCGCTCGACGCTTACACCCCGTGCATGCGCAAAAAGCACCTGCATGGGGTCATCGACTGTATGGTCGAGGTTTGGATTTCACCTGTAACCTTTCTCTTGACCCTCATTAACCGCAGTAACTATAGCATCAGCATCGCCCTGCGGCATCGAATTTATGCGCTGCACATTGCAGGCATACCAAACGCTGACGTATCCGTGACATAGCCATTGGGGACGTTCTTAAATGACTACCCAATAACTACTCTGTGGTGTCATTGTCCTCGGCAAGTTGGGGGAGCACAGCGTCCTTGGGCATGGTGGCCTTCGTCAGCGAGGTGAGCTTTTTGCTCAGCGACGTGTCCGTCTTGACCAGGTCGCTGAGCGTCACGATCTTGTAGCCGTCGGCGATGAGGCCGTCGATAATCTGCGGCAGCGCCTCGAGCGTCTGCTCGGCGCATTCGTCTCTATCGGTGAGCAGCACGATATTGCCCGGCGTCACCGAATCGAGCACCGTCGAGACCTGCTCGTCGGCACCGTTGAGTAGCCAGTCGCCCGAGTCGATATTCCACGAGACCACGGCGGAGACCAGGTCCATCGCATCAATCCAGTTTTGCTCGTCAAAGGCAGCGTAGGGAGCACGCAGTAGCATCGTCTTCACGCCGGTCGCCGACTTAATCGCATCGGTGCCTTTCGTGATCTGTTCGCGTACCGCCTCACGGTCCTGACCCTTGAGCGAATCGTCGCTGTAGCTGTTGGATCCGATCTCGCACCCGGCATCGACAATCGCCTTGGCCGTGGCAGGCGAGGCCTCGACCGCATCGCCCGAAAGGAAGAACGTCGCGGTAACGCCCTTTTCCTTGAGCACCTGCAAGATCTGTTTGGTGGCGCCGCTCGGACCCTCGTCAAACGTCAGCGCCACGTACTTTTTGTTGCCCTTGGGCGCCACGCTGGCGCACGCAACAACGCAATCGGTGGCGGGCACAACCTCGCCGCGGTCTTGCGTCTTGCCCGACTGCTCACCAACCCACACCTCGGAGCGGCCCTGGACACCCCACGCCTGCACATACTCGATAGCGCCCGTGCCCTCGACCTTGAGCTTGGGCTCGATAACCGTAGCCTGAACCTCGTGTTTCTCGTAGGTGTTACGGCCATCCTTGACCGTCACCTTCTCGCCACCCTCGAGTTCGCGGCTATCCCATTTGCCCTGCTTCACGCGCTTGCCGTCGACCTTCACCGACAGCTTTTCGCCCCCATGGCGCTTGAGCACGCTGTCATCGACGGCCAGCAGGTCGCCTGCGTCGTAGGTGTCAGTCAACTCCTGGTCGTCGATGAGATTCTGCAGCGTAGAGCCCACGCGCACCGCGGTCTTCTGGCCGTTAAGTTCCACGTCCACGCTGCGGTTGACGTAGCCCACGACGGCAGCGATAAACAGCACGAGCGCGCAACCCACGGCGATGAGCGCATAGGGCAGGCGAGACGAACGACGGGGTGTGCGGCTGTTGCCGATGCGAGCGCTGCGATCGCTAAAGCCGCGGCTATGGTTGAGATACATCGCGCCGGGCTTACGGTGACGCTTGCGCTGACCGCTGGGCAGCTGCCCCAGGTCGCGGCGCGCCGTCGGACGCGTACCCGAACGCCCGTTTAAGTTGGATCCGTTTTGGCGCATGTGCCCTCCCCCATAAACACAGCAAGCCGGAGCAACAGGTCTCCGGCTTGCCTCCCATCATTTGGTACGTCGCTATTTTGTAGCTTTTGACGAGCCTCCGCTCGCCTTTTGGTATTCGTCCTTAAAGGCCTTGAACATGCCGCGCGTCTTGCCGAGCTGCTTGCCCAGTGCGCGACTGCCCTTGTCCACGGCAACCGATCCCTTGTCGTCGAGCACCTTGGCGCCCTTCTTGACCTTATCGCCCACCACGACGCTTGCCTCGGCAGCCTTTGCGGCGGCGCCGCCCGAATACCCGAGCGACTTGACCTCGTCCGAGACGACCATCGCGCCGTTCTCGTAGCCGCGCAGCATCGTCGGCGGCACCTGCGTGTCACCAACCAAAACACTCGAAGCAGCACCGGCGGTCACATAGAATGCCTGCACGATGCCCGAACGCGGCTTGAACTCCACATCCGAGCAATAGCCCACGACGTCGCCCGATTCCGTGCGCACGTCCATACCGACCCAGATGATGCAATCGTCCAGGTTGATGTCGAGGCGCTTGGCGGCGGCGGCATCGTACGTGTCCTTGACGTCATCGACCGCAATGGCGCCCTCGTAGACACCAATGGCGTCGAGCGCTACGAATCGGTCGGGACGCTCGATCATGCCCGCGATATCGGACTGGCGGACCATAAAGCCGACCACGCGCGTACCGCCCGGGGTAAAGACCGGAAAGTGAATCTTTCCGAGCTTTTTAGGGCTGCGCGGCGTGCCGTCCTTTTTGGTGCGCTTGTCCTCGGTAGGCTTGCGATAGATCTTGGCGCCGACAAAATCCCCGGCGCGCATTATGCCTCGGTCGAGGGCTCCGCAGCCTCGGTATCAGCCTCGACGGCGTTCTCGACCACGACGTCGGCGGCAGGCGTCACGTTGCCGCCCGAAATGGCGTCGTTGAGCTGCTCGCGCAGCTGGTCCATGCGCTCGCGGGCCAGGTCGACCTTGGCGCGCAGGTCGTCGGTCTTGGCGTCGACCATCGGGCCAAAGTCATTCACCGCAGCACGGGCCTCCTCGGCGCTGTGCTCGTAGGTGTCGCGCATATTGTCCCAGGCGTCGTTGGCGATATCGGCAGCCATGGCGCGGGTCTCGGCGCCCGAGCGCGGGGCCAGAGCAACGCCGACAATAGCGCCGGCAGCGGCACCAAAAAGTGCGCCGGAGACAAAGCTGAAAGTCTTACCCATGATCATTCCTCTCCTGCGGGCACGTCGGTGCCCACCGTTTGAATGCTGTCCATTATACCCGCAGCGTATCACTTGCCGCTCCGCTCATCTGCGTACGGCAAAGGCGCAGGTACGTGATGGTGATAAACGCGTAGGCCTACTCCTGAGGCATAGCCGGCATGGCCACCGTGGCACCCGGGTCCTCGCCGGCGCCGTCCACGAGCGGCAGGCCGCCCTCATGCGCAGGCCCTGCCGGAACCGTCGCCGCACCGCCAAAGACGGCAGCGGAGGCCTCGTGGTTCTCGGCAACCGCGCCCTCGGTATCAATCGCCACCTGGGGCTCGTCGTCAAAGTTGGGGACACCCTGGGGCTCGGTGGGAACAGGCTCGGCGGTCGCATCGGCAACGGACTCGGCGTCGGCCGGCACATCGCCCTCGTCAGCGCCCTCGTCCTCGACAGCATCTTCGCCGTTCGCAGCGGCGACGGCCTCGTGAGGATCCTTGCCCTCGGCCTCGGCGCGCATGCCCAGCACCAGGTTGCGCAGGCCCGCGACCGTGCCTTCCACGTCGGGGGCAGGCTGGTCGGCGTGCAGGTACGCCCAGTCCATCATAAAGGTGGCCGAAGACAGCGCACCGATGGCCAGCGCGTCGTCGGGGCACGAAAGCTCAACCTCAAAGACGCGCTCGTCGTGCTCGCTTACGCGCGTGCGGCCGCACGAGATGCTGCCGGCAAGCCCGGTCTCGTTCATGAGCTCGACCGTCACGTGCTCCAGCAGATGGCAGAGCTCGGTCTGGCCCATGCAGTCCTGGAACTCGCGGCCGGAATCGCCCAGGCACAGGTGCTTGGCAATCGCGGGCACCAGGTAGTACACGCGCGCCGTGGCCTCGATGTCCTCCGAGGTCATGAGCGGCATGCCGGGGTTCACCAGCACATGCGCGCAGATCTTGTCCTCACTGACGGTGACCTTAAGGATGTTGAACAGGCCTGCCATAACTCTCCCCTACTCTTCCTTGTCCTACTCGTCGCCGTCGTGCGGATTCGCGGAACCCGCACCCGACGTCGTCGGCTCGTCTACCGAAGACTCGGAATCCTTCTTATCGGTTTCGGCCGGAGCGATCACGCGAATGAGCGAGATGCGCTGGCCACGCATCGACTGCACTTTAAACTTGTACCCCGCAACCTCAAACACCTCTCCGATGTCGGGCACCGAGTCGCAAAGCTCCAAAATCCAGCCGGCGATGGTCTCATAATCATCGCTTTCCTCAAGCGGCCAACCAAGCTCAATCGCGTCATCGCACGAAAAACGCCCATCAACGAGCCACTCGCGGCGCGAAAGGCGCGTGAGATACTTGTTGTCGGGGTCGAACTCGTCCTCGATCTCGCCGACGATCTCCTCGACGATGTCCTCGATAGTGATAATGCCGGCCGTGCCGCCGTACTCGTCCACGACCACCACGATCTGGTCGTGCGAGGTCTGCATCTCGGACAGCAGCGGCAGGATGTCCTTGGTGTCGGGCACAAAGGTGGCGTCGCGCAAAAAGCCGGCGATGGGCTGGTCGCCTTTGCCGTCGAGCGCGGGCTGAATCAGGTCCTTGATGTGCGCGATGCCGGCGACGTTGTCGGGATCCTCGTGATAGACGGGGATGCGGCTAAAGCCGGTCTGGCGCATGGTGGACAGCACGTCGGCGACCGTCTCGTCGTCCTCGCACATGGTGGTGTCCACGCGCGGCACCATGACCTCGCGGGCAACGGTGTCGCCCAGGTCGAAGATCTCGTGGATCATGCGCTTTTCCTCGTCGAGCAGGTCGTCCTGCTCCGAGACCATGTACTTGATCTCTTCTTCCGAGACGTTCTGGCGGTCGTCGGCACTCTTGATGCGCAGGATACGGGCCAGGCCATCGGAGCAAGCACCAGTTAGCCACACGAGCGGACGGGCGATCTTTTGGAAAAACGACAACGGCCCCACAACCTGCTTGGACACGCCTTCGGCGTTGGCCAGGCCGATGCGCTTGGGGACGAGCTCGCCGATCACGATGGACACGAAGGCGACCGCGACGGTGATGATGACCGGCGCCAGGCCGCGTGCGATGGCGGAGAGCGGCGCGATGCCAAAGCTCATGAGCCACGTGGCGAGCGGGTCGGACAGACTCGTCGAGGCGACGGCGGACGAGGCGAAGCCCACGAGCGTGATGGCGACCTGGATGGTGGCGAGCAGCTGGTCGGAGTCGGCAGCCAGCTTAATGGCACGCTCGGCGCGCTTGTCGCCTTCCTCTGCCTCGTGTTCCAGCACGGCGCGCTTGGCCATGGTGAGCGCCATCTCAGACATAGAGAAGTAGCCGTTGATGAGTGTCAAAACGAGGGTGGTGATAAGGGAGATGGTTATGTCCATCGGGAGTTTCTCGAACCTCCAAGATTCGGGACGTCGGATTAAAACGTTGACGGCGGATACGGCAATTGCACCGGCGCCCAAACAAGGGCGCGGGCGCGCAGGCGTGGTCGCTAGATTACGAAGAGAATCACCGCCATGAACTGGAAGATGCTGCCGGCGAGCACCCACAGGTGAAACACGCTGTGAAGATAGCGCACGTTTTTGGCGATATAGAACGGCACGCCCGCGGTGTAGCACACGCCGCCGACGGCGAGCAGGGCAAGTGCCACGGGGTTGAGCAGCGCCACAAGTTCGGGCAGCTTAAAGACGACGAGCCAGCCCATCAGCAGGTAGACCAGGCCGCTTACCCAGTGCGGCTGGCGCTCGCGTAGGAAGCACTCGAGGGCGATGCCGATAATGGCGATGGCCCATACGGCAAAGAACAGCACGGCGCCGCCGTCGTTTGCCAGTGTGATGAGGCAAAACGGCGTATAGCTGCCGGCTATGAGCAGGTAGATGCAGCTGTGGTCGATGATGCGGAACACGCGCTTGGCGCGCGCGGGCTGAATCGCGTGGTAGAGCGTGGAGGCTAGGTATTCGAGGATAATGCTAACGCCATAGACAATCGCCGCGGCCATGTGGGCCGGGCCTCCGCCGCGCAGGGCGGCGAATACGATCAGGAGCACCAGGCCCGCGATACCCAGCAGGCAGCCGACACCATGGGTGACGGAGTTCATGATCTCCTCACCCACCGTGTAGTGTGGAACGGCCGCGGTCTTGGGTCGCGGCTTAGAACTGTCGCTCGAATCGGACATGCCGGTTACATCCTCCAACGTAAAGAGTTCTCAACACTATATCAAAGCGTCTAGGTACGTGCGAAATTTGCACCATACGTGACCCTTTGTTTACCCATTCTTTGCCTGTTGACGCATCAACGGCGAACGTCCATAATGCGCTTGCATTAAATGTTGATGTATTAACATCTTATAGGAGAATACCGCATGGCTCAAAACGCACGTTCCCATCGAAAGCTCAAGATAGCCGGCATCGTTGCACTGGTGGTTGTCGTTGCGCTGCTCGGATTTGCCGGCAACTTTCTGTTTGACTTCGCGCTGAATCCCCGCGCGCCATACACCATGAAGATGATGCAGGATAGCAAGAACGACAAAGAAGGTGAGCAGCCGGATGCCGAGGATACCGAGGCGCGGGCATGGTTTAAAGAGAACCGCAAGAGCAGGAGCCTCACCGCGGACGACGGGACCGAGCTTGCCGCCTGGTATTTTGCTGCGTCGGAGAGCACGCACGACTACGCCGTCTGCCTGCATGGATATACCAACGAGCCCATCGGTATGGCCCGATACGCCAAACGCTTCCACGACCGTGGCATGAACGTACTCGCACCCGCCGCCCGCGCCCACGAGCGCTCCGGCGGCGACTATATCGGCATGGGCTGGCCCGAGCGCCTCGACATCGTCGCATGGATCGAGCGAATCGTTCAGGCTGACCCCAAGGCGCGCATCCTGGTCTTTGGCGAGTCGATGGGCGCGGCGACCGCCATGAACGTCGCGGGGGAGTCTCTGCCCGCAAACGTGAAATGCATTATCGAGGACTGCGGTTATACGAGTGTTTGGGACGAGTTTTCTCTGCAGCTCAAGGACGTGTTCGGCCAGCCCAGCTTTCCCTTGCTCGATGTAGCAAACTTGGTGTGCAACGTGCGCGCGGGCTACGACTTTCATAAGGCGAGCAGCGTGGAACAGCTCAAGCGCGCGACGGTTCCCATGCTGTTTATCCACGGTGACCAAGACACCTTTGTGCCGTACAGCATGCTCGACCAAAACTACGACGCGTGCGCCAGCAAGGTCAAGCAAAAGCTCACCGTCCATGGCGCCACCCACGCCAAGAGCGCGCAGGTCGACCCCGAACTCTACTGGAACACGGTCGACGACTTCCTCGACGAGTATTTTTAGGCAAATAGTACGGTTTACTGGCCTATCTGACCCCCTAGCACTTCCGAAAAGCCGCCCGTGGGCACTGTGCTCACGGGCGGCTTTTGCTAACAGTTGTGCTACAAAGGCGCTTATTTTGTCTAATAGCTAGGTGCTACTTGACCTCGATGAGCTCGTACTTGCTCGTGCCCAGGCCGATCTTCTCGGCGTGCGCGATGCACACGCGCCAGTCGGTGTCGGGATGCGTGATGCAGAAGGGATCCTTGGCCTGCTCGCCCTCCAGATGCTCGTGGTTGTGCTCCATCTTGGCCGCGCTATCGGTGAGCTCGGTGTTGGGCAGCGGCTCAGACGCCATGACGGCGTCGGCGCAGGCCTGGTCGATGGCGACCGGGTCGAAGCTCGCGAACATGCCGATGTCGTTGACGATAGGCGTATCGTTTTCGGGATGGCAGTCGCAGTTGGGACTGATGTCCATGGCAAGCGAGATGTGGAAGCTCGGGCGGCCGTCGACGACGGCCTTCGTATACTCGGCGATCTTGCAGTTGAGCACGTCGGCCGCGGCCTCATAACCGGGCTTGATGCAGTCCTGGTTGCATGCCGCAATGCAGCGTCCGCAGCCCACGCAGCGATCGTGGTCGATGGCAGCCACGTGCACCGTGCGAGTAGCGCCGCTGGCAAGCTCGCGCTCGCGGGTGCCGTCGAACGAGATAGCGTTGTGCGCGCAGATCTTTTCGCAGGCATGGCAGCCAACGCAGTGCTCGGTCGCGACGTTCGGCTTGCCGGCGGCATGCTGCTCCATCTTGCCGGCACGGCTGCCGCCTCCCATGCCCAGGTTCTTCATGGCGCCGCCAAAACCGGCCTGCTCATGGCCCTTAAAGTGGGTGAGGCTGATCACGATATCGGCATCCATGAGCGCCTGACCGATCTTGGCCTCGTGCACGTACTCGCCGCCCTCGACCGGGACGAGCGCCTCGTCGGTGCCCTTGAGGCCGTCGGCAATGATGATCTGGCAACCCGTAGCATACGGGGTAAAGCCGTTCTGGTAGGCGGTATCGATGTGCTCGAGCGCGTTTTTGCGGCTACCGACATAGAGCGTATTGCAGTCGGTGAGGAAGGGCTTGCCGCCCAGCTCCTTGACGACATCCGCGACGGCGCGGGCGTAGTTGGGGCGCAAAAAGCTCAGGTTGCCCAGCTCGCCAAAGTGAATCTTGATGGCGACGAACTTGTTCTCAAAGTCGATCTGCTCGATACCGGCGTGACGGATGAGGCGCTTGAGCTTGTCGAGCTGGCTCTCGCGAGCATGCGTGCGCAGGTTGGTGAAGTACACCTTAGCGGGTGCTGCGGGTGCAGTTGCGGTCATAGATCTATCCCCTCGGTCTATATGGCGTTACAGACATAGAGGATGGTACCAGTTAAAGCAGAGTTAAAGTCAAGTACGGCACCTAGTCATTGGGGATGTTCTTAAATGACTACTCTTGGACTTTGAGTGCTTCGGCCAGGCCCACACGTTTGATGGAACGCATGTGCAGCAACGCCACGACCAGGTAGGTCGCAAAGCCAATACCGACGCATGCAGCCATGGACCAAGTGGGCACGTAGATCTCGATATTGCCGTTGTAGGCGAGCAGCATCGAGCGGAAGATGGCCGTGAGCGAGCCAATGATGACCGGCAGGCTCAGCACGAGCGACGCTGCCACGCACAACGTGATCGAGCGGATGTACAGATGCGAGATCTCGCTATCGCGGTAGCCAAAGACTTTCATGTAGCTGATCGAACGGGCGCTGTGGTCGATCACCGCCTTGGTCAGCAGGTACATAAACAGCAGGAAGATGAACACCGCAAGTCCAACCATCATGCCGATCATTTTGCTCATCATGCCGATGAACTGGTCGCCCACGGCCCACATGTCGTCGGGCGTGGTGTCGCCGGCAAAGTAACGAGCATCGAGGTCGAGCTTCTCGTCGCTCACATAGCCGTTAAAGTAGGCCGCATCGTTGTCAAACAGCTCGTTAAAGTCTTCGATACTCATATAGACATTCATATCCGACTTAGAGCCCCAAACGCAGTCCTTGCCCACGTACTCAAAGGAATAATTCTCGCCCTCGTACTTGTCGCGAAGCTTAACCTTCTGACCCTCGCTCCAGCCAAACTTGTCGAGCAAGCCACCGCCAAAGACGACGCGTCCGTCGCCGACGTCCAGCCCTTTCCAGTAGCGCGAATCGGGCGAGATGCCGTAGATGGAAATCGTCTCCTCGCCATTTCCGTCGCCGCGGTCGTATTGCAGCTGGTAGACGGCGTATTTCTCGGCCTGTGCGATTGCGCCCGCGCCGTTATCGGTCGTATTGACCGGGTGGATATCGTCGTTGTCAGTGTCGATCTTAGAGGCCTTGTCGATCAGGTCGATAGCCTCGTCGCGGTTGCAGCCGAGGATATCGGCAAGGTCATCGAGGCGCGCATAAAGCGCATCCTTCTTGTCCTGGACCTTGGCGAGCGCGTCCTGCGCCGCGGCCAGGCTCTCGGCAGACGGAGATGCGGTCGCGGCATCGGCTGCCGTCTGCGCCGCATCGGCCGCGTCGTCGAGCTCGTCATCGGCATCTTGGGCGGCAGAAAGCAGCGCGCCGTCAACCGACTGCAAGCACTCGAGTGCCGACCACTGCTCGCGCTCCTCGGCAGTGCCCTCGAGCTCCAGCGGAGCCTTGAGCGTGTACTGGTGCTCGGCGACCAGGCTCGTCTCGAGGTTGTCCGCGTAGTGCGTCATCGTGGGCAGAATCGCCAGGCCAAAGAGCAGCAGCAGCGAGGCAAACGCAATGCCCACGAAGAGCGTGGCGAAGTTGCCCAGGTTGCGCAGGAAGATACGCAGGCGGAAGCGCGAGACAAAGCCCATGCGCTCCGGCAGCTGCAGGCCGCGCTTGGTGCCAGACTTGCCGCTCGCCTCGTGGCGAAGAAACTGCAACGGCGTCTTGCCCATCTTGCGAAGCAGACCCACCAGTGTGATGAGGATGAGCGCAGCGGCGGGAACCACGGCGCACTTCACAAAGATCTCCCAGCTCCAGTACACCTGGAAGGGCGGCAGGCTGTACGAGCCGTAATAGAGGCTGCGCATGGGCTCGGTAAAGAACACAACGCCGAGCGCAGTGCCCAAAAGCGCCGCGGCCACGCCCACGATAGCGGGAAGCGCAAGGTAGTGCAGCACGATCTCGCGTCGACGATAGCCGCTGGCGAGCAGCGTGCCGATGATGGCGCTCTCCTCCTCGATGGTGGCGTCGGTAAGGACCACAAAGACGAACGCCATGATCACGATGATAATGTCGAGCAGCGTCATCCACATCATGGAGTCGCCGTCTACGTCGTCGCGCGCATAGCCAATGCCCTGGTTGGAATCGGCGTCGATGAGGTCATCCACGCGCGCATCGGCGTCGGTCAGCGCCTCGACCATATCCTGCTCCGCATCGATGCGATCCGCGGTGGGGAGGTCGCGATCGGCAAAGGTAAAGGAGTAGGTGTAGGCGGGCGCGCCGCCGGCATCCTCGAGCGCGGCAAAGCCGGCATCGGTGACCTCGGCCACGCCGTACGTGATGGTGTTCACCGTAAAGTCCGAATTGTTGAGGAACAGCGCCTGGCTATCGGGCTGGGTCATGATGCCGCAGATGGTGTAGGTGCGGCCCTCGAGCTCGACCTTATCGCCCACGGCGAGGCCGTTGTTGGTGGCAAAGACACGGTCGATTGCCACCTCATCGTCCGTTTTGGGCTCCTTGCCCTCACAGTAGGACGCGATATCGACCTTGGTGCGGTGCGCATAGGTGCGCAGCGTGCGCTTGGTGCCGTCGTCGCCGGACACCTTTTTGATGATGGCGTCGATGGAGAAATTCTTGTAGAGCGTGACGCCGCCGACGTCGCCGGCTGCATCCTCGGCGGCCTTGAGTTGATCGTCGGTAGCCTCGAAGGAGGTGGTCACGCGGCCGTCCTCAATCGCGTACGCATCGCGCATGTCATCGATAAGGCAGCCGATGGAATGCGCTGCGAGCAAAAATCCCGAGGTGAGAGCGGTGCTTCCGCACATAAGCAAAAAGATGCCCAGGTATTTGCCGATATTGCGGCGCAGCTCGCGCGGGAGACGTTTTGCGAGAGGTGTCATGGCGCCGCCTACCAATCGAGCTCGGCGGCCGCAACGGGCGACTCGTTGAGCTCATCCTCGACGATGTGCCCGTCGCGCAGGCGCAGCACGCGATTGGCCATGTGCGCGATGGCGGCATTGTGGGTGACAATGATGATGGTGCAGCCGTAGGTGCGGTTGACATCCTCCATGAGCTGCAGGATTTCCTTGGACGTCTTGTAGTCAAGCGCGCCGGTGGGCTCGTCGCACAGCAGCAGGCCCGGGTTTTTGACGAGCGCACGGCCGATGGCACAGCGCTGCTGCTGGCCGCCCGAGACCTGGCGCGGGAACTTGTTGCGGTGCTCGTAGAGGCCCAGCGAACGCAGCAGGTCGTCGACATTGAGCGGGTTTTTGGACAGGTGCGCCGTGACCTCGATGTTCTCCTTGATGGTGAGATCGGGCACCAGGTTGTAGAACTGGAAGACAAAACCCAGCTCACGGCGGCGATACTCGCCCAGGTCGGTAGGCTTGAGCACCGTGAGGTCGCAGCCGTCCACCATGATGGAGCCGCCGTCGGCATCCTCCAGGCCGCCGATCAGGTTAAGAAACGTCGACTTGCCCGAACCCGAAGGCCCCAGCATGACGCAGATCTCTCCGCGGTTGATGGACGTGTCGATGCCGTCGAGCACCGTCAGGCGTGCATCTCCATCGCCGTAGTGCTTCTTGAGCCCCTTGACCTGGACGTAGGCTTGCTTCGTCGCCATGCTATCCCCCATTGTTAGCCTATTGCTACTTTATGAGCGTAATAGTAAACCATGGCGAACTATTTTGGAGCGAGGCTCGGGATTTATTTCAGACTGGTCATTGGGGACGCTCTAAATGACTAGGTGGCTAGGCGCGGGATTTGGCGCGTGCGAGGGCCAGACCTACGGCGGCAATGGCGGCGGCGAAGAGCACCGTGACGCCCAGATCGCAGGCGATGTCGCTCAGCACGGCAGACGTCAGATCCGAGGCAAGTGCCTTGCTGATCGCATCGTTCACCCAATATGTCGGCACAAAGTGCGCCACGGTCTGCACGGCCGAGCCCATGAGCGACAGCGGCATCCAAGCGCCGCCCAAAAACGTCATGAGCATGCCGAGCAGGTTGCCCACACCGTTGAGCAGCTCCTCACGCGCACCCAGGCTCGAAAGGGCAAAGCCAACGGCCAGCGGCGTGCACGCCAGGGCAAACGTCGCTGCCAGCGCCAGGCACACACGGCCCACGCCGACCTCGGCGACCGCGCCGGCAAAGCCCACAACGCCCATCATGCTCGACACAAACCAGATGCAGACGGTGAGCACGGCGGCGGCCGCAAACACAGCAAGCGAGCGCTGGCGCTCGGAGACCGGGCCGGCCTCCATGCGGCGCACACGCTCGGGCTCGTTCATGCCCGAGAACACCAGTCCCACCGACACGATGACCGACGAGATGATCGCGTACGCGCCAAAGTTGAAATACGACTCGAGCGTGGCGGCAGCCGTCGAGTCGACCTTGACCTGCTCGATCTGGACCTCCGCGCGCTTTGCAGCGGCATGCTCGGCGGCCTTGGCAACATCGCCGTTAGAAGCAGCGGGCTCAAGCGCCGCCGCAGCGCCCGCGAGCGAGATCCAGCGCGAGGCCTCGGCAGACGAAAGCGCCGCCGCCATGGTGCCGGAACCGTAGGTCACGTCGAGCTTGGGCAGGGCCTCCCTCGCGCGGGCAGCCGCGACCAGGTCGTCCTCGAACCCCTCCGGGATAAAGAACACGCAGTCGGCGCTGCCCTTGGCACTATTGCTCTTGGAGAGCGCGTCCGCGAGGTCGTAGGTGTCGTCGCCGACGCCCGTGACCAGCTCAAAGCGCGAACCCAGATGTTTGGTAAGCGCACGCGAAAGATCGCTGTCGTCGCGATCGATCACGATCACGTTGGTGTCGTAGGGCTTGTACTCGGTGAGCTGCGACGAGTTCCAGCTCACCGATGCCGCGATGAATACGCCCATGAGCGAAATGAACACCGTGTAGATAAGCAGATAGAGCGGGTGTGCGAGCGCCATGCGAAGCGCGGTCTTAAAGGTGCTCATAGCGGCTCCTTCCAAAGATCAGCGTAGCGGCGGCGACAAACACCAGCGTCATGAGGACCAGCGCGCCGGCGCGAACGACAAAGGGGCCCAAGTCCTCAAAGAAATACAGGCGGTTGAACATGTCGCAGACAAGCTTGACGGGGTTGAGCCAACACTCGGCCGGGCAGGCGCGGGCGACGTCGTCGGCAAGCGCCATCGCCGGCTCGCCGTAGAGGCCGGCGAACAGGGCGCACGTGGTGGCAAAGCCCGTGAGGATGCCCGACTTGGACGCCTTGCCGCCCTTAACGGGAAGCGTGCCCACAAAGAGCCCCAAGCCCGTGGCGGCAAGCGCGGAAGCGGCGGCGCCCACCAAACACAGCCCCTCGCGCCCGCCAAAGTCGACGCCCACGACTAGGCGCACGTAGCCGATCGCGATCACCATCGAAGCAAAGGAGACCAGCCACGAGCCGACAAAAATGCCGGCCAGCGACGCCGTCTTGGAAAGGCCGCCCACGCAGCGGCGCGCGCCAAGGCCCGACAGATTGGGCTGCAGGTCGACAACGCTCAAGGCGGCAAACTCGGCAGACATCATCGCGACCAGGCCAAAAAGCGCGTAATAGTAGATGACCGTGCCGTCGGGCGTGGTGCGCGTAAGGCTCACGCGACGGGTGCCGCCCTCGAGCGACAGGGCGCGCGCAACCGCCTCGGGGTCGGCGAGTGCCGCCGGGTTGTCCTGGGCAATCTGGGACATGAGCTCGGCATTTTGTGTATACGAGCTTGCCACCGTCTCCAGGATGCTGCGATCGGTGAGCACCGATGATGCGCGCGAGCTGTCGTAGCTCGATAGCAGTGTGAGCTTGGGTGCGCCTGCGTCGTCGACCGTATAGATGCCCGCGACCTCGCCGGCCTTAAGCGCACGGTTCGCATCGGCTGCGTCGTCGCACTCGTGGATCTCGAGCAGCTGATTGTCGCTCTCCTTGGCAAGCGACGTCGCCACGTCCTTAAAGGTCGAGGCGTCCCAGGCCTCGTCCGCTATGACGGCAACCGGTACCGGGTCGACCGTGCCGTCGGAGCTCAGATTCGCAAACATAAACATGAACATCGTGGAAAGTGCGATGGGAAAGAGAGCGCCCCAGACCCACGTGCTCGGCCGGCGCAGCAGCGTCTTGACCGTAGTGATGATGGTGTTGAACATGACTGCCCCCTAGTCGCGCAGCTCGCGGCCGGTGATCTCGAGGAACACGTCGTTGAGGGTCGGCGGCTCGCTCCACACGCGGCCGAGCGCCACATCGGCGGCGCGCAGCGTGTCGAGGATGTCGACCAAATTGTGCGGGCTCGCTTCGCAGGTGCAGACGAGCTCGCCGCCGGACAGCTCAACCGAAAGCACGTGCTCGAGGGCGCGCAGCCGCTCGACCGTGGCGGTCTCGACGGCGCCGACCTCGACAGTCACGCGCTCGCCCATTTGAATCATGCGTTTGAGCTCGTCATTGGTGCCCTGCGCCAGCACACGTCCGCCGTCCATGATCATGATGCGGCTGCAAATCTGCTCGACTTCCTCCATGTAATGGCTGGTATACACCACCGTGGCGCCCTCGTCGCGCAAGCGGCAGATGCCCTCCAGGATGGCGTTGCGACTCTGCGGGTCGACTGCCACCGTAGGCTCGTCAAAGAAGATGAGCTCGGGCTTGTGCGCAATGCCGCAGGCAATGTTGAGGCGACGCGCCAGGCCGCCCGAGAGCTTGCCGGGGCGAAACTTGGTAAAGTCGCCCAAGCCCACAAAGTCGATCGCCTCGTCCACCAGCGCGCGGCGGCGCTTGCGGTCGTTAACGTAGAGGCTACAGAAATAGTCGATGTTCTCGCGCACGGTAAGCTCGTCAAACACCGCAACTTGCTGCGGGACCACGCCGATGCGGCGCTTGAGGTCGTAGCGGGCGGGCGTCATGGGCTCGCCGAACAGCTCGATGGTGCCCTTGTCGTAGGCGAGCAGCTGCAGGATGCAGTTGATGGACGTGGTCTTGCCCGAGCCGTTGGGGCCCAGCAGGCCAAAGATCTCGCCGGGGGCGATGCTGAGGTTAAAGTGGTCAAGCGCGATAAGGTCGTCGTAGCGCTTGACGAGGTTTTCGACGTGGACGATGTCTGTCATGAGGCGGCCCTTCTGTTGATTGCGGCCCGGTACGATTGCATCATCGCAGGAGCGGACGGCGCGCACCAGTGAGCTTTGTCACGAGTGCGGGGGCTCGGTCGCGTGGCCCGCTGACGCGACCGCCCCACCGTGCGGGAGGAATGTCACGGTTGCGCTAGGCGGCCCTCCACCACGCGCAGCTTCGCGTACAATACCCGTATGAACAGGCTTTTCGACAAATCGATCGTGCTGGCGTGCTGTATTGCGGCCGCCATGGGTCTTGCCGTGGACGCTCGTCTGGTTGTGGCGTTTTGCCTTGGCATTATTGCCACCTCGCTGGCCGAGGTCGCACAGGGGAAACGCACCCGACGCGCAAGCGAGGCAGCGAGCTACGCCTGCATCATCGCGGCTGTCTTCGTGCCGCCGTTTGTGCCGTTTGCGCCTCTCGCCCTCTATGACATCGCGCGACGCGTGCGCCGCGAGCACGCCTGGGTCGCGTTGGGCATTGGCTCCGTCTTTGCCTTTGCGCTCGTCGCGGACCTTCGCGCCGATGCGCTTACCGCACGAACGCTCCTGCTGACCGCCATCCTTTCGGTTGCCGCCACCTTGCTATCGCTACGCACCGCCCAGTTGGAGCGCGAGCAGCGGCGCATGCGCCGCACCCGCGACGAGCTGCAGGAACGAGCCCTCGCGCTCGAGGCGCGCAACCGCGATCTTGCCGATCGCCAGGACTACGAAGTCGAGCTCGCGACGCTCGCCGAACGCGCCCGCATCGCGCGCGAGATCCACGATAACGTCGGGCACCAGCTCACGCGCGCCTCACTGCAGGCCGAAGCCCTACGCGTGGTCCACGCCGACGAGCCTGGCGTCGCCGCCGATTTCGCCGACGTTAAACGCACGGTTGACGAGGCGCTCCAGCTTGTGCGCGCCAGCGTCCACGCGCTCAACGACAACGCCGTCGACCTTTCCGTGCAGCTCGAACGCATTGTCGAAGGCACACGCTCGGACGGCGGCCCGCAGATTGAGCTTGAAGTTATGGCCGAACATGCGCCCGCAAACGTCGCCAACTGCTTTGCAGCGGTCCTGCGCGAAGCGCTCTCCAATACCATACGCCACGCTTGCGCCCAGACCGTCACCGTACGGTGCATGGAGCATCCGTCGTTTTACCAGCTCATTGTTACCGACGATGGCGTGGGTGAGGTCCAAGCAAGCGGCCGCGGCACCGCGGAGGGCATGGGGCTCGCCTCCATGCGCGAGCGCATCGAGGCGCTTGGCGGCACCTTCACCGCCGGCCCGCGTGCCGGCGCCGGCGGCTGGCGTGTGTTTGCCACCGTTCCCAAACAGCAAGGAGATGAGGGCCGATGAGGCTCATCGTTGTCGACGACGACCGCTTGGTGGTCGATTCGCTCAAGATTATCTTGGGCGCCCAGCCGCAGATCGAAGTGGTGGGCACCGGTGCCAACGGCAACGATGCGGTGGCGCTCTACGCCGAGCACGCACCCGATATTGCGCTGCTCGACATCCAGATGCCGGGACGCGACGGCCTTTCGGCCGCGCGCGAGATCCTTGAGCACGACCCTGCGGCGCGCGTGGTGTTTCTGACGACGTTCTCGGATGACGAGTACATTGTGTCGGCGCTCAAGCTGGGTGCCCGCGGCTACCTGATCAAGACCGATGTCGCTGCCATTCCGCCGGCGTTGGCGCAGGTCATGGACGGCAAACGCGTGCTCGAGGGCAAGGCGATCGAAGATATCAACTTTGATGGGGCGGACGTCGAGGCCGGCGCGACCCGCCGGCCCGCCGCCTTTGCCGGCCTGACCGACCGCGAGTTCGAAGTCGCCGAGCTCATCGCCCGCGGCCTCGACAACAAGGAGATCGCTGCCACCGCCTATATGGGCGAAGGCACCGTGCGCAACCACATCAGCTCAATCCTGGCAAAGATGGGCCTGCGCAACCGCACGCAGATCGCTATCGCCTACCTGCGAGGGTAGTTGCCCGAAGACCGACCGTTCCGGCATAGCAAAATGGCTGCTACCGATTTAAGGCCATTTCAAAACTATGCCGGTTTACGGGGCCAAACTCAGGACCCCCATCCATACCCGCGTTTTCTGCAAAATGACGGCTCGTCTACCTGCGGTTTTATTTTCACGAATATCGGCATGGTTGGAGACTCGTAACTCAGCCCCGTAAACCGGCATAGTTTTGTTCGGGCGGCCCTGGACGAGTGCCTCCGCCAGCCTCGCGGGACCAAAATGATCCGTTTTCCTCCGTCCCCAAGGGATCAGCCGGAACCGCTCGCCACGAAATCGGCCCATCTACTACGTTTGACGCGATACCCATGACCATACCTTCGTTTTGAACAAAACCACAGGCGTTCTACCTGCGGTTTTGTTTTCGCGTTTTTTGGCATGGTTGGGGGTAAGGGGCTAAACGTAGTAGATGGGCCGGTTTCGTGGCGCGCCCCCGGCGCATAAAAGCGCCGCCACGGAGGAGGGAGATGCCTCCGTGGCGGCTGGGGGTAGGAGTAGGTCGGAATTTAGCCCTGCCGGCCGCCCGGGGCCTTTTGGCCCCGGGCGCTGCCAGCGTGCCTAGCGCTTACGGATACCCCAGACCAGGGCTCCGACGCCGGCCGTGGCGATGACAAATGCCATAAGCAGAGCGGCAGCCTGCTGGTCGCCTGTGGCGGGCAGGAAACCCTTGACCGTCTTAACGATGTTCGTCACGGTCTTGGGCGTGCCGGGATCTGGCGTCGGCACGGGCGTCTCGGGCTTCTTGTACGTGTTGTTGAACACGATACCCTCGACGCTCTTATCGCCCTTGGCAAAGGCGACATTCGCCTTGAGGTTACCCTCGCCGTCATCGGCCACGTTGACGGTCGCGGTAAAGACGGACTTGTCGTAGGTCATACCGGCCTCGTCGCCCTTGACCTCGCTGATGGTGTAGACGTACGTACCAGGCTCGTCGTACTCGAACTTGTCGAAGTTGATCTTGCCGTCGGCATCGTTGGTGACGGTGGACTCGATGTCCTCGCCAACGAGCTTAAAGCTAAACTCGTCCTTCTTGAGCTCGCGTCCCTCGAGCACCTTGATGGCGCCGATGGAAACCTGCGTGGGCATGGCGTGATACTTGTTGGTAAAGCCAGCCGACTCGGTGGTTCCCTCGAGCTTGTGCGTCGCGGTCAGCGTGCCGTCGCCGTTGTCGGAGACGGTGGTCACGACGGTGTAGGTCGTGCCGTCATAGGTGACGCCCTTGTACAGGCCGAGCGCGTTGGGGCAAGCCTCGCGCAGCATGTACGTGTGCGTGCCGGGTGCCTCGTAGCGGATCGGGCTCAGCGTAACGTTACCGTTGACGTCGTTGGTACCGCTAGCGACAACCACACCGTCCTCGAGCAGCTCAAACGTGAACTCGCCAGCTGCAAGATCGCGGCCGGTCAGACGCTTGACCGTCTTGACCTGATCGGTCACGGACGAATCGGTAGGTGCCACGCCGTAGGTGTTGGTAAACGTGAAGGCAGCACCGTCGTCGCCTTCGCGCTTGACGCTCAGATGCCCGGCACCGTCGTCAGACACGGTGTAGGAAACCTTGCGCGTGGCGTTGGTGTCATTGGTCACGCCAGGGGCACTACCGGACTCGGTCACCGTGTAAGTAAAGGTGTGCGAGCGCGGAGCGGTGGGGGCTGCGGGCTCGGGCTCGTCGCTGGGCTCGTCGGCGTTGGCATCGGTGTCGGCCTCTTCAGCCTCTGCCTCGTCGGCCTCAGCCTCGTCAGCTTCGTCTGCCTCGGCCTTATCGGTCGCATCGTCCGTCACGCCCAGGGCGCGGTTGAGGTCCTCGAGCGTAAAGTGGATCTTGCCAAAGTCCACGTTGCCGGCCGCGTCGTTGGTTGCGGTCGTGCGCTCGGGCATCGGGGCACCCGCCTCGTCAGCGGTCACGGTAAAGGTAAACTTACCCGCGATGTCGGCCGGGGCCAGGCCCTCGGCTGCCTGGAGCTTCTTGGTGCCGATGAGTGCGGCATCCACGGCCTCGGCGCCGTAGACGTTTTCGAACAAGGGCTCGACGCCACCGTAGTCGACCGTTGCCGTCAGGGTACCGTCACCGTTGTCGACAACGATAACCTTAAAGCCAAAGCTCCACGTTGTAGCGGAAACGCCATTCGGCAGCCCGAATAAATCTTCGTAGGCCGTGTAGTTAATGGTCCAAGCGAGCTTACCGTCCTTGTCGGTACGATGGGCAAGCCCAGCCGCCTCAAGATTGGCAAGCATCTCGGTGTCGTAGTGCAGCGCATCAAAGCTCACATGCCCGCCGATATTAGGCTTGAGGTTTTCGTAGCCCACAAGCTCGCCCTGATAGGCAATGCCGAACCAGAACTCGCCGTCGGCCATCGGACGACCGGTCAGGGTCTTGGTGGCGACAACCTGAGCAGCGGTACCACCAGGCGTATTGGTCGTAGCGCTGTAGCTGTTGTGGAACGGAACCAGGGCACTCTCGACCTTGTTCTCACCGCTCTTGTGGACCGTCGTATGCGTACCCTCGGGACCGCCGGAGACGGTCGTCGTGGCGGTAAGCGTACCGGCACCGTCATCGGCGACGGCGATCGTCACGGTACGCACGGCGTCGTCGTAGGTGTAACCGGGCTTGCCGTCATTCTTCTCGGCTACGGTGTACGTGAAGGTCTTGCCGGCGTCAGCCTGCGTAAACTTGACCTCATGGCCAGCCAGGATGTCGATCAGGCCGACCGTTGCCTCTGCCGTCGCAGGGGACTTGAAGTTGTTGGCTCCGGGCAGCAGGCCAAGCGCGTTGGCCGAGGCCTCGTCGGCAGGCGTCACGGTAAACGTGAACTGACCCTCGGTCATAGGACGTCCGGAGAGGCTCTTGCTGAGCTTGAGGCCGCCGGCCGCGGTGTAGTTAAGCTCAGTGCGGTACGTGTTGGTGAAGCGTCCGTTTTCCTTCTTGGTGACATTGGCGGTCAGCTTGCCCTCGCCGTCCTCAGTCACGGTCACTTCGGCGGTCGCGACATGCCCGTCATACGCCATGCCGGCCGCGTTACCCGCGTTCTCGCGGATCTCGTACGTGTAGGTTCCGGCAGCCGTGTAGCGGATCTTGCCGAACTTGACGGCAGCGATGCCATCCTTCGCATCGTGCTTGTTCACGGTCACGGTTGCAGGATCGGGCAGCGGGGTGCCCTCGGCGGCGGTGATGGTAAAGCTGAACTCGTCGGAGTCCGTCCAGTCGCGACCGTCGATAGCCTTACTCAGATCAAAGTCGAGCTCTGCGTCGAGCGGGGTCACGCTGTAGGTGTTCTTGAAGGTCGCAGCCGTGGCGTCCTTCAGGACATGCTCAGCCTTGAGCGTGCCATCGCCCTTGTCGGTAATGGTGGTCTCGATGGTGTACTTGGCGTCGCCGTACGTGATGCCCTTGCTGGTGGTTCCGCCGTTGACCTCGCGCAGCGTGTAGGTATGCTTGCCGGCCTCGGTGTACTTCACGGCGTTCATCGTGATGTTGCCTTCGGCATTGTTGGTGCCGGTGGCGACGACCTTGGCGTCCTCGCCCTCGCCCTCGACGAGCTCGAAGGAAAACTCGCCGTCCTTGAGGTCGCGCCCGGTCAGGAACTTGGTCGCGGTGACCTGGTCGGTGACACTGAACTCGCCAGGATTCGGCTTGTAGCTGTTGTTGAACTTCGCCTCGTCGGCTCCATTCAGCTCATGCTTTACCACGAGCTCACCCTTGCCGTTGTCGGTGACGGTCGTCTCGATGGTGTAGGTCTTGCCGTCGTAGGTGATGCCGTTGCCGGCGTCGCCCGGGACCTCGCGCAGCGTGTAGGTGTGCTTGCCGGCAGCGGTGTACTCGATGGGGCTCATCGTGATCTTGCCGCGGGCGTCGTTCTTGCCGGTGGCGACGACATCGTTACCCTCGACGAGCTCGAAGGAGAACTCGCCTTCCTTGAGGTCGCGCCCGGTCAGGAACTTGGTCGCGGTGATCTGGTCGGTGACACTGGAGCTCTTGGGGGCCACCGTGTAGGTATTCTCGAAGATCGCCTCGTCGGCGTTCTGCAGCTTGTGCTCCACGCTAAGGGCGCCGTCGCCGTTGTCCTTGACGATGGTCACGATAGTGTACTCAGAGGTGCTGTAGGTAATGCCGTTTTCGGTGGCGCCGGCCTTGGTCTCGCGCAGCATGTAGGTGTGCTCGCCAGCCGCGGTGTAGGTGACGGAATCCATCACGATCTTGCCGTCGGCATTGTTGGTGCCGGTGGCGACTACGTTATTGCCCTCGACGAGCTCAAAACGGAACTCGCCGGCCTTGAGGTCACGGCCGTCCAAGGACTTGATCGCGGTAATCTGGTCGGTGACGCTGGAGCTCTTGGAGCCAGGCTCGTAGGAGTTGGTAAACTTCGCCTCGTCGGCGCCCTTCAGCTTATGCTCTACGCCGAGCGTGCCGTCGCCGTTGTCCTTGACGACAGTCTCGATGGTGTAGGTCGCGGCATCGTAGGTGATACCACCGACGTTGCCCCTGACCTCGCGCAGCGTGTAGGTGTGCTTGCCGGGCTTGTCGTAAGTGATTTTGTCCATGACAACCGTGCCGTCAGCGGCGTTCTTGCCGGTGGCGACGACCTTGTCGCCCTCGACGAGCTCGAAGGAGAACTCGCCTTCCTTGAGGTCGCGCCCGGTCAGGAACTTGGTCGCCTTGATCCGGTCGGTGACGCTGGAGTCCGTAGGCGTCAGGTTGTAGGCATTCTTGAACTCGGCAACCTTGGCGTCCTTCAGGACATGCTCGGCCTTGAGGGTGCCGTCGCCGTTATCGGTGATGGTGGTCACGATGGTATAGGTCTTGCCGTCGTAAGATATACCGTTGCTGGCGGTTCCGCCGTTGACCTCGCGCAACGTGTAGGTGTGCTCGCCGGCCTCGGTGTACTCGATGGCAGTCATCGCGATCTTGCCGTCGGCGGCGTTAGTGCCGGTGGCGACGACCTTGTCGCCCTCGACGAGCTCAAAGGAGAACTCGCCGGCCTTGACGTCGCGCCCAGTCAGGGACTTGGTCGCGGCGATCTTATCGGTGACGCTGAAGCTCTTGGGGGTCAGATTGTAAGCGTTCTTGAACTCGATGCTCTTAACGTCCTCGGCACCCTTCAGCTTATGCGTAGCCACCAGCTGGCCCTTACCGTTATCGCTGATGATCGTCACGATGGTGTAGACGTTTTCGTCGTAGGTGATGCCACCAGCGTTGCCCTTGACCTCGCGCAACGTGTAGGTGTGCTGACCGATCTCGGTGTACTCGATGGGGCTGAACGCAACATTGCCGTTAGCGTCATTCTTTACAGTCTCGATAAGCTCCGAGCCCTCGCCCTTAACCTCGTGCAGCTCAAAGCTGAACTCGTCTGCCTCGAGGTCGCGGCCGGTCAGGGACTTGGTCGCCTTGATCTGGTCGGTAACACTGGACTCAACATGATCCGCAGCATAGGTGTTCTTGAACTCAGTCTCGCCCGAGGTCTTCGTCGCAGAAGCCTCAAGCTTGCCCTTCTCATTGGGCTTCACTGTCACGGTAAACTCTGCAACGTTGTCGCTGTAGGCGATGCCGTCGACCGTGGTCCCGGCATGCTTCTCGCTAACCTTGTAGACATACGTGCCCGGCTTGTCATAGGCAATCTCGCCGAAGCTAATGCCCGCATGGCCCTTTGTTGCAACCGCAATCTTGGACTCAGGCATCGGGGCGTTGCCCTCGGACGTCAGGCCAAACTCAAACTTGTCCTCATTCGTCCAGTCGCGTCCCTCGAGCACCTTGACCAGGCCAAAGTCGGCAGTTGTCAACGTTGTCGGCTTGGTATTGAGCGTAAAGTTAATCTTGCCGTTATTGCCCAGATAGACATTGACCTTCGTCGCGCCGGAAACAACCTTCGTGTTGTTCCACTGGGGATTGATTACGTCGCGTGCGGTGTCAGTCGGGTTTCCGCCAACACGTTCCTTGGTGGTGTGGAGCTGATTGATAAAGGCGAGGCGCGCGGTACCAGCCTTAATCGACCAGTGATCGACGTCCTTTACCAAAGCGCCTTCAAAGCTTTCGAGCTCGCTTCCCTTAACCGGGATCGAAACGGAATCATCGTACGGCGCGCCCGACGAGTTCTGCGCCATAAACTCATCTTTGTACCAATAGGTCTTAGAGCCCGAAGGCTTTTCCGTTGCAAGCTTGGTGCAAGCTGCGTCCGTATAGACGGGCGTTAGCTTTTGGAAGTAGTAGTAGCTGTTCGTAGCAGCAGGCTCAAAGCTCGCGACCGTATCGCCCGCATCGTCGCCGGTCCACTTGTTGGCGTAGAAGCTAACGGTATTGGAATCAGCGTCCTTGTGCTCATTGATGTAATCCCGCAGTCCCGGTACGTCATTGGGAGTAAACAGGTTTTTGCGTGCAACAGCCTTTACACTCGATGCATATGCAACGCGGATAGGCGAGATGGCATCCGTGGAGTCAACCACGAACGTGCCCGCTGACTCGTCAACGATAAAACGGCGCAGCGGAATGAGCGATGCAGGGACCTTGACTGTCACGATGTCACCGCGCTGGGGGTTTTTCTCGTCCGCACGGTCGACCGTGATCACCAGGTGAGCGAGCTCGCCATCAAACGTATAGGTATCGATATTGCCATCGGTCGACTTGGTGGCGGCGCCATAGGTCCTGCCGTTGTACTCGGCACCGGTAAACCCGTCGACCTGCATGAAGGCGCCCAGCTCGTCCTCGAATGTGATGTAACCGGAACCGTTGGGATTGTTGCCCTCGACCTTGGTCGGGAAACCCTTGCCCGACGTAATGGCACTCGAGATGTCCTTAAAGACCTGATCAAGCTCGGCGGCGTTGGTCGCCGACTTGTAGTAGCTGGCACCGGCAACGGGGTTGCCAAAATTGACATTCCACTTCTTAGTTCCAAGAAAGCCATAGCTTATGGACGATGTGGCATCCGGATAGTTACTCGACACGGCATGCATGAACTTGTTCTTATTGCTCGTGTCGTTGCTTGTTGGATCGTCGTCCGGCTTCGCACCGTTGAAGATACCGATGGTATAAATGGTCGCCCCGCCGCTCTTTATGGTCTTGGCGGTATTGATGGCGTCCTTAGCAACCTCGGCCTCAAAACCATTAGAACTCGTAGGAGAGCCATCGGTGAAGAACACGACGATCTTCTGGGCGCCCTCGCGCTCAGAGGTGATTCCCTGGGCCAGCTGCATACCGAAATCAGCCTGCGTGGCGCCGTTAGGCTTGATGGAGTTGACCGTTTCCTTAAGGCTCGTTGCGTCATCACCGACACACGGCGTCAGGGGCTTCATGGTCTGCGAGTGGTTGCACTTGTTTCCATTATTATCGCGATACGTATCGTTGCCGATTTCACCCTTCTTCTTGCCTGCGAACTTAACAATGGCGACCTTGTGCTGTTTTTCCGCGTCCTCAATGCCCTTGTTTTGCTCGGCAATGGTGTCGATAAAGTGGTTGGCAGCATTCTTGAGCGCAACGATACGCTTGGTAGAATCTCCACCACCCATAGAATCATCCATTGAGCCAGAGGCATCGAGCACCATTACGATGTCGAGCGGCTTGGAAACCAGCGACGTTGTATCGGATGTCGAAGACATCGCCGAAAGCGTGGTCAAAAAGTCCGATTTCCCGTCATCGATTGCTTGGACCGTCTTATCCGTCCAAATTCGGCCGACGTTTTGCGTCGTGACCTTACTGCCGTCATAGCCGCCCGCCCAGAACTTCCAATGGTTACTGGTGTCGTGGTCGACTACCTTTGTCGCTTCCGGTCCGTCCATTCCGGTGCTGGACCTGGCGTTGGCCTCGGGCAGCATGGCAAATGCTGCAGCCGGCAACACCAGCACTACGGCCAGTATCACCGCCAAGAGACCCCTCGTGTACTTACCCATCGCGTCTCCCTTCTCGCGGTCTCAGACCTTGCATCAGCCTAAAGTTACGGAATGAGACACAATTTGAGCAGGTGACACATGTTCCAGATTCGATTTTGAACGTGAGACAAATGTCTCACCAAAGTTGAGACACGGCGTTTTCGCAGGAAAATAGGTGCGACTCAGAGCCATCGGGCCAAAATGATCCGTTTTCCTCCGTCCCCGGGGGCTCAAGGGCTGTCACCGATATGGTGCTATTTCAAAACTATGCCGGATTACGGGGCTAAAGTCGGAGTCCTCATCCATACCCCCTATTTTTGAAAAACAGCAAGCAATCTACCTGCGGTTTTGTTTTTGCGATTTTCGGTATGGTCGGAGGTTCGCTATCCAGCCCCGTAAACCGACATAGTTTTGTTCGCGACGGCACAACCGCGCGTTTAAGCGCGGGGCCGGTGGGGCATTTTTGCCCCACCGGCCCCTATCCCAGCTCTATTCCGGCGCTACTCCGGCTTGGTTTCTACCGTGGGGGTCTTGTCCGCCGCAACTGGAGTACGAGCGGTGTCCATAGTCAGGCAGTGCTTGGGGCAGCTCTCGATGCACTCACCGCACACCACGCAGGCATACGGGTCGATCGACCAGGTACCACCCTTGCGATCGACCGCAAGCGCGCCCGCCGGGCAACGGCGCGCGCACATGCCGCAGCAGATGCACACGTCCATGTCGTTGACGATATGTCCGCGCAGGCGCGCAGGCGCCGCGAGCTTCTCCTGCGGATAGCACACCGTTACTGGCCGCTTGACCATAGAACCCAAGGCCGTCTTGGCAAATGTCAGCAAACTCATGCCGCGCCTACCTTTCCGTGCAGCTAATGCAGGGGTCGATGGTCAGGATAATCATGGGCACATTGGCAATGAGCACACCCTGCAGCGCATGCGTCAGACCCGCCAAGTTCTGCGACGTCGGCGTGCGCACGCGGAAACGGTCCAGATTTTTGGTGCCGTTGCCGCGCACATAGTAATAAGCCTCGCCGCGCGGCTGCTCAATCACAACCTCGCCGCGCGCGCCGTCGGCCGGCGTAAGCTTGGTGCGCCCGCCAATCCCGTCGTGCGGAATCTTGCCCACAAGCTCCTTAATGATGTCCATGGCCTGCGTGACCTCGGCGCAACGCACCTGGCAGCGGGCATAGCAATCGCCATCGGTAGCAACGATGGGCTCAAACGCGGCCAAGTCCGCATAGGCGCCGTCACCGAACATGCGCACGTCGTAGTCCACGCCCGAGGCGCGGCCGAACGGACCGACCATCGAAAGCTCCAGCGCGTCTTTCTTGCTAATCACGCCCACGCCATGCAGGCGCTCGCCGCAGCTGTTGTCGTCCAAAAATGTATGCACCAGGGCCTCGTAGTCAGGACGCATGGCATCGAGCGTCTGGACAATGCCCGCCAGCTCGGAGTCCTCGATATCGTGCTTAAGGCCGCCGATCTCGTTAATCGACAGAATCACGCGCCCGCCGCAAGTGCTCTCAAAAATCTTGAGTATCTGCTCGCGCAGGGTCCATGACCGATAGAACAGCGCCTCGAAGCCAAAGGCGTCGGCGAGCAGGCCCAGCCACAGCAGATGCGAGTGAATGCGCGAAAGCTCATGCAGAATGGTGCGGATATACTGCACGCGGCCAGGCACCTCGATGCCGAGCATGCGCTCGCAGGCGCTGGCATAGCCGCAGCTATGGCCCACGGCGCAGATGCCGCAGATGCGCTCGGCAATGTAGCCAAACTGATGCATATCGCGCTTTTCGGTGAGCTTCTCGAGTCCGCGGTGCACAAAACCGATCTGCGGAATTGCCTCGATGACGCGGTCGTCCTCGATCACCAGGTCCAGATGAAGCGGCTCGGGCAGCACCGGGTGCTGCGGGCCAAACGGAATGACGGAGCGATGAGCCATGGACCTTACGCCTCCTTTTTCTGCTTGTCGCGGGCGGCCTTGGCGGCAAGCGCCGCGCGGACCTTGGCCGCTTTCTCGGGATCCATGGCGGCGAGCTTTGCCTCCATCTCGGCAGCCTTGAGCGCGGCCTTTGCAGCGACCTCATCGTGCTGAGCATCGGAGCCGGCAGCCGCAGCGGGCTGAGCGACGGCAGCGCCCACAGCATCGCCAGCGCCTTCCCCTGCAGCAGCCGCAGCGGCCTTCTCGGCCGCGGCCTTGCGCGCCTTGGCCTCGGCAGCGGCGCGGACCCTCATGGCCTTCTCGCGCGCAGTCTTCACCTCGGGCGTGATGACGCTCATGGGCTCGGCAGTCGAGACCTGGTAGAAAAAGCCCTTAAAGTCGATCTGCATGTCGGTGATGGCAAGGCCAAACAGGTCGTGGGCCTCATTTTCAAACGGGAACACCGCGGGGTAATACGAGCTGATGGACGGAATCTCCTGGTACTGGTCGATGCCCTCAACCACCAGGTTCTCAATCGCATAGCTGCCGTCCTGCGCGATATGCCCCTGAGCAGCACGAACGTTGATAAACGTATAGACCAGGCGATACGAGCCGTCGTCGACGTTGCGCTCAGCGTGCATTTGCACAAAGCGCGCGCCGACGCCCTTAAGCGCCTGGACATGCGGCAGGAGCCCGTCGATCCCGACGGTGGTATAGATAGCCTTTTGCATTACTCGGCCTCCTTTGCAGCGGCGGTCGCGTCGCCGGCCTCCGCAGCAGCCACAAACCCATCCTCGCCCAGCTCAACGCCACCGTCCCAGGTTGCGGCACCGCCCACGCTGAGCGGATTGCCGCCGGCGCGCATCACGGCCTCCTTCTGGTCCAGGATGCCGCACGCCTCCACAATGGCATCGATCACGGTCTCGGGGCGAATGGCGCACCCGGGCGCGTACACGTCCACGGGAATTGCGCGGTCCACGCCGCCGATCACGTTATAGGCATCGCGGAACACGCCGCCCGAACACGCGCAGATGCCGCAGGCCACCACGCACTTGGGCTCGAGCATCTGGTTGTAGATCTGGCGCACGACGGGCAGGTTCTGGGCATTGACCGACCCCGTCACCAAAAAGATATCCGCATGCTTAGGGTTGCCGGTGTTGACCACGCCAAAGCGCTCCGCATCGAACAGTGGCGTGAGCGAGGCCAGCACCTCGATATCGCATCCGTTGCAGCTCGAGCCGTCGTAATGAATAACCCACGGCGAGCGCGACATTTTATGATCCATGGATGCCGCCTCCTAAATAAACACGTCGACGAGGATGGGCATAAGGTTGAGCGGGCCAAACACCAGCGCCACGCCCCAGCCGAGCTTAAAGCAGCTGCGCCAGGTGCTGCGTGCGAAGGTGTTGTCGATCAGCACCTCGATAAAATACGTCGCAGCCATCACGACCAGGGCGACCAGCCAGCTCACCGGGTTGTCCCAAACAAAGAACATGCCCACCCACATCAAAAACAGCACGGTCTCGCACCAGTGCATAAGGGTCATCTTGGCCAGCGTGCCGCCGCTCATCTCGGTGGCGACGCCCTGGACAATCTCCTGATGCGCGTGATGCGAGTACGAAAGGTCGAACGGCGACTTGCGTAGCTTGATGGTGAGTACCGCAAGCAGCGCCAAGAAAATGGGCGCACTGTACGCGATGATGGGCGCCGACTGCCCGGTTACGGCGATGGAGTCGAAGCTATCGGTAGCAAGGTACAGGCCCACGCTCATCAGCAAAACGGCGGGCTCGTAACTCATGACCTGTAGCAGCTCGCGGTCGGCGCCGACCTGGGCAAACGGGCTTTGCGTCGAGGCGGACGCCAGCACCACAAAGATTGCAGCGAGGGTAACCATAAAAGCGCACAGCAGCGTGTTGGAGCCCGACACAAAGATGCCGCCGCCCACGACGGTGAAGATGAGCGCGCACGCCATGTAGGTATCGTCCATGGTGTTTACGCTGGCAGGGGCCTTGCGCAGCAGCTTGGCAACGTCGTAGAAGGGCTGCAGCAGGCGCGGGCCCACGCGGCCCTGCATGCGGGCGGACAGCTTGCGGTCAACGCCGTCGATCAGGCCGCCCACAAGCGGCGCCAGCAAGGCAAACGCCACGGTACCAATAAAGATGCCCACGACGCCCGAACCTTCAAAATACTTGCCGCGCAGCACCGAGGGCGCGCTCATGGCAAGCCGCTCGGGCCCAATCCACGCGCAGCACAGCAGCGCAAACAAGATAATGCTGCAGCACACCACGCTACCCGCGGGGCCAATACGCTTCTCGCCAAGGGCGTCCTCCGAGTACCAATTTCGCTTTTCGGCCTTCACCTCGTGTCCCATCGAGCCGCGGAAATGGCGGTAATTGTCGGTTCCCACACCCGAAAGATATACGTTTACGTGCGGTTTGTTGCTCACGCGGAATGAAGTCAGCAGCACCACGGCGATAAACGCCACGATAACCACCATCAGATACATGGCGTCCTTGCCAATAACGTACGGCACGCGGCCAAACACCATGGCCAAGTAAGGCGACACCAGGCCGCTCGAGATAACCGGGAAGGCCACGCAGCACAGAATCAGGAGCGCGGCGATGGTGTTGAGGGCCATCCATTCGGTCTTGTGGACATTGACCTCAACGTTTTGAGCCGTGGGGTCGACGCCCGAAAGCTTGGCAAGCCACTTGCCCCAGAAGTAAAACGTCGCGGCCGAGCCAAAGGCAAGCACCATGATCATGAGCACGTTGCCGGTCTGCGCAAACGCCACCAGGGCGCCCCACTTGGACACGAGCATGCCAAACGGCGCCACAAACATGCCCATGATGCCCAGCATCATCAGCCGCGTCAGGTGCGGCATGCGGCTGAACATACCGTCCATGTCCTCGATATTGCGGCTGCCGATATGATGCTCGGCCGTGCCCACGCACAGGAACAGCAGCGACTTGGCCACCGTGTGGAACAGGATCAGGAAGATGGCCGCCCACACGGCCTCGGGCGCGCCGACACCCAAGCAGGCACTGATGAGGCCCAGGTTGGAAATGGTGGAGTACGCGAGCACGCGTTTGGCGTTGCTCTGCGAGATGGCCATGAGGGCAGCGAGCAAAAACGTGATGGCACCCACACTCGTGACCATAAAGCCAGTCACGGGATAGATGGCATAGAGCGGGCTGAGCTTGACCATCAGGAACACGCCGGCCTTGACCATGGTGGACGAGTGCAGCAGGGCGCTCGTGGGCGTGGGGGCAACCATGGCACCCAACAGCCAAGTGTGGAACGGCATCTGTGCGGCCTTGGTGAGTGCGGCGAGCGACAGCAGGATGACCGGCATCACCAGCAGCGCGGATTGCGCGGTTCCGGCGCCGGAAAGCTCGATCATGCCCGAGATGGTCAGCGGCATGCCGTTAACGTGCAGATACATGAGTCCGATCAAAAACGCGATACCGCCCAGCATGTTGAGAATGATCTGGGTGAAGGCGTTTTTGATGGCCTCGGGCGTGCGCGTGTAGCCAATCATAAGGAACGAGCACACGGTGGTGATTTCCCAGCCGCAGAACAGCCACTCAAGGTTGTCGCTCGTCACGATGACGAACATGGCCGAGAGGAACAGGAACATAAGCGCCAGGAACTGCGGGCGACGGTCGGGCGCGGTCTGCCCGCGCAGCGCGGCCTCGTGCTCGTCGTGGGCCTGGAAGTCCTTCATGTAGCCCAGGGCATACACGCAGATTAGGCTGCCGACGATGCCGACGGCGAGGACCATGATCACGCTCATGTAGTCCAGGTAGAGCGGCGTTGCGATGACGGCTTCGGCCGCGGGCAGCGTCATGGCTGCAAAGGCGAGCGAGCCCACCAGCTGGACGATGCCGAGCACCGTGGTGAGCGCGTTCCTATATTTGTACGCGTTGTACAGGATGACGGCGCACAGGATGACATCGATGACGGAGCTGATGATCGAGAGCACGTGCGAGGTGCCGGGGGCGACCTCAAAGCTCTGCGGACCCGTGCCAAAAAACATGACGGCGACTACAACTGTCACCGCCATAATAATGCCGGAACCTATGAGCCCCACCGCATCGCGGGCGCGGTCACCGCGCACGAGCAGCATGCCCAGCGCCGGTACCAGCGGAAACAGGGTAAGGAAATACAGTAGCGTCATACCATCACTCCCCCATGCAAAAACGCTGCAATTGTTTAACGTTATAGCTCAATTGAGGAGCAGCGGCGGCAGGTTTTCGGTCAACTGGGGAGTTTTAGGCGTACGGGGTAAGGGCACGTCCGCTTTGGAGCAGTGGGGCGACGCTCCCCTATCGCAGCGACAGGCGCGCGGGCCACTGCGCGCGGTTTATTGGCCACTTTGGAGGATGTCCCGACAGGCTCGCGCCGGTCCAAAAAGTTGGCGCGGCAAGAAAAATGCGCCCCTATGGGCGCACCATCCCGTTTGCTATTCCGCCTTTTTAACGCGCGGCTTGCGACCGCGCGGCTTATCGACCAGTGCGGCCTCACCGCTCTCGCGGTACTGACGGCACCAAGCCTTGACCGAAGACTCGCTGGGAATCTTGTGCTTGATCATGGCCTCGCGAACCGTCAAGCCGTTTTCCAGACGGTCCTTAACCACAGCGAGCTTTACGTCGTACGAGTAGGTGTGATGATGCGAACCGTCATTGAGAACGGCGTCGGCACCGCCCACGGCATACGCGCGGGCCCACTGACGAGCCGTGGCCTGGGGAATGCCAAGCTCCGCGGCGAGGGCGCGATGACCGACCCCCTCTTGGAGGATCTCGACGGCGCGCTGCCTAACCTCGGGCGCATGCGTGCGAGTCCTAGTTGCTTCCGACATACCTGCCACTTCTTAGCCTTAACCGTTAATCTGCTTTCTTACGTGCAAGTTAGATAGTAGCATTTTACTGTTTGCTCAAAGCAGTTAATTAAAATAGACGCGGCGTTATCTGGGCATTTGGCACCAAATTACGACATTTCTTTATCGATTATTTACGCTGGTAGCTGACTCGCAGCTAATCGTCATTCGCTTGTCAACAAAATTGGCATCTCTTTATGTCCTTTGATATAGAGGATATAGTTATTAACCCCTCCCCCAATAATTTTGAGTGATCTGCGAGGCAGTAGACGTCCTCACTCCTCATGGTTACCGCGCATTGCCATCCACCGGAGCAAAACAAAAAGGGCGGGACCTGCTGCGCTTGCAGGCCCCGCACCGGTTGACACCCGACGGGGCACAGCCGGGCGAGACGGATCCGTGCTACCGCCCCGCCTGGCCGCGATGTTCAACTACAGCTCGTTGGCCGCGTGATACGCCGTGCGAATGGCGCTCGCAATGTCGGCGGTGCGCTCGCCCGAGCAGTCGCCCACGCAGGTCACGGGCACCGTCACGCCGTCCAGGTCAAACGCGTTGGCCTTGGAGCCCACGGCCATCACCACGTAATCGCAGGCGATCTTCACCGGCTCCTCGGTGCCGTCCTCGATGGTGCGAATGGCCTCCACACCCTCGTCGGTAATGGCGGTCAGGCGGGTCTTCACGTGCTGCTCCACGTTGTGCTCGGCAAAGTCGCTCATGATCAGCGGCAGAATGGTCTCGGACTCGCCCGCGGCAATCTTGTCGAGCATCTCCACGATCGCCACCTCGCAGCCGTGCTGCAGCAGATACTCGGCAGTCTCGGTGCCCACCAGGCCACCGCCAATGACGACGACGCGGCCGCTGAGCTCCACCTTGCCGGCCAGCACGTCCCAGCTCGAGACGACCTTGTCCGAATCGGCACCCGGAACGGGGATGACCACGTCGTGCGCGCCTACGGCCACAATCGCAGCGTCGGCGGCGTTGAGGTCCGCGGGGCTAGCGACGTGGTTGAGCTCAACCTTCACGCCCAGGCCAGGCAGAATCTTCTCGTAGTACTCGACCGAGCGCATGATCTCGTCCTTGCGCGGGGGCGCGGCCGCCAGCACAATCTGGCCGCCCAGATGGTCGCTCGCCTCGTAGACGGTCACGTCGTAGCCGCGCTTGGCTGCCACGCGCGCGGCCTCCAGGCCGGCGATGCCGCCGCCCACCACGGCGATCTTCTTGTCGCCCTCGCCCGGCTTGATGGCGATGGTCGCCTCGTCGCCGTTCTCGGCATTGAGCACGCACGAAATGTACTTGCGGTTTTGAATCGCATCGACGCAACCCTTGTTGCAGTTGAGGCACTCGCGGATGGGCTCACCCGTGGCGGCCTTCAGTGCAATGTCGGGGTCGCACATGAGCGAGCGGCCATAGGCGATGATGTCGGCGGCGCCGTCTTCCAGAATCTTCTCGCCGGCCTCGACCGAAACCACGCGGCCGACGGTTGCCACCGGCACGGAGACCAGGGCCTTGACGCGCTCGGCCACGGGCAGCGTCCAGTTGTAGGGCATGGCGCCCATGGGCGGAATGGTGTCGCCCATGTTGCCGGTATGGTTGGCCTGCGCGACCTGGATCATGTCGATGCCCGCGCCCTCGAGCAGCTTGGCGAACTCGCAGGCCTCGTCGGGCAGCAGGCCGCCCTTGCCGCGCGGCGTGCCGTCGGGGTTCTCCATGATCACGGGGAGCTTGTACTCCACCATCAGCCCCGGCGCGGCCTCCTTAATGGCAGCGACGACCTCCAGCGCATAGCGAACGCGGTTCTCGAACGAGCCGCCGTACTCGTCGGTGCGCTTGTTGAGGATGGCCGAGCACAGCGAACCCACCAAGCGGTCGCCGTGGACCTCGATAGCGTCGATCCCGGCCTGCTGTGCGCGAGCGGCCGAGGCAGCGATGGCCTCCTTGATCTGGGTGAGCTGCTCTACGCTCGCCTCGTTCACAAAGTGCTGCATGTCGTGATGCAGCTTGGCGTAGGCCTGGTTGCGGATCTCGTTGGACTCGGCCATCTTGGCGGCAAAGGTCTCCTCGTCGCCGGCGGCCTTGGCCTCCTGCGCGGCCTTGGCGGCGGCCATGGATCCCATGACCATGCGGCCGACACCGGGCACATCGTACTCGGGGTGGAACAGCTGCAGCGCGACCTTGGCGCCGTGCTTGTGGACGGCGTCGGCCAGCGCCTTAAACGTGGGGATCTGGGCGTCGGTTGCCAGCTTGGGCGTGGGGCTTGCGGTCATGACGGGAGCGACGTCGCCGATGACGATGTAGCTCACGCCGCCACGGGCCAAGCGCTCGTAAAAAGCCAGGCTGCGCTCGCCGATGGAACCGTCACGCTCCTCGTAGCCGGTGGTCAGCGGCGGAAACATAATGCGGTTCTTGAGCTCAAGGGGGCCAACCGTAATGGGCTGGAGCAGCTTGGATGCAGGTGTGGTCATGGACATTCCTCTCTTGTAGGCGCGGCGGCGATGATGCCGCGTAGTTATCTAGAGGATATGGCATGGGAATACAGCAGCGCAACGGAAATCGGCGGACAGCAGGTAGCGGCAGGTGGATGGGGATGGGCGGGGCGGCCCGTCGGTTTATCTCAATCTGTAACAGTTACGCGACAAAACCGGGTCTTACTGTTACAGATCGAGACATTCCTCTCGGCCCATCCTCAACAATCTAGATCTGTAACAGCTAGGCCCACTTTTGACCCCTACCTGTTACAGATCGAGACAAACCAAACCCGCCTGCTAGAAAATCTCAATCTGTAACGGTTACTCGGCAAAAACCGTCCCTCGTGTTACAGATTTAGACAAACACGACCAAGCCCACCGGTATATCTCGATCTGTAACACCTAGCCGCCCAAATCGGGTCTAGATGTTACAGATCGAGATTTTGTTTGAGAGGCCGAGAATTGGATCGAAAACACGGTCCCGAAATAACAAAAAAGCTCGCCGGCTAGGCCGACGAGCTGCAAGTTCTTGGTCGCGGGGGCAGGATTTGAACCTACGACCTCCGGGTTATGAGCCCGGCGAGCTACCAGACTGCTCCACCCCGCAATGTCTGGGCGCTTCATGTGCGCAAGAAAGAATATTACGCGGGAGTTCGGTAAGCGGCAAGGAAAATCTCGTAGAGCATAATTCCTTCATATTTAAAACCCCTCAGCCCCTATCACCGTAAACGAATCGCAGCCGAGCGCCGTCGGCGGCGCGTATACAATGGTGCGCGTCCTTTTATGCCAACACTGGGAGTAGACATGCTGCTCGCTATCGATATGGGAAACACGCAGACGGCCATGGGCCTGTTTGACGGAGACGAGCTGGTGCAGTCGTGGCGTATGCCCACCGACCGCTCCTATACCGCCGACGAGATCCACGTGCGCCTGATGGGTTTCTTTAAGATGTACGGCCTTTCGCTCGATGCGGTCGACGCAATCGCCTTTGCGGGCGTGGTGCCGCAGCTCTCGCGCGAGTGGCACGCCGTGGCCGACCGCATTGCCGCGGACGCCATCGTCATCGGGCCGCAGACGGCCGCGGTGACCAAGCTGCGCGCGGCGCGCCCCCAGGCCGTAGGTGCCGATCGCGTCGCCAACGCCGTTGCGGCCGAGACTTTCTACGGCGCGCCGGCAATCGTGGTGGACTTTGGCACCGCGACCAATATCGACGTCATCGATGAGGACGGTTATTACATTGGCGGAGCGATCGCGCCGGGCATCCGCATCTCCATGGACGCGCTTGCCGCCCGTGCCGCCAAGCTCGCCAGCGTGCCGCTCGAGGCGCCCGAGCACGCCATCGGCCGCGATACCGAGGAGTGCATCAAGGTCGGCGCCGTAACGGGCGCCGCCGCCATGGCTGAGGGCCTGGTCGCGCGCATGAAGCGCGAGCTGGGCCGCGAGGATGCCACCGTTATCGCCACGGGCGGTCTCGCCAGCATCGTCGCCGATTCGACCGATGCCTTCGACGTGGTCGACGGACAGCTCACCATCAAGGGTATCTGCGAAATCTACCGCCGCATGCAGGAGCTGGGATAGGACAGGGGCTTAAGTCGAGCACGAGCGCGAGCGGCGAACTAGGCAACGCATCGGCCCTATTCCTCAAAATCGAAAGATTTTCAGTTTTGAGGAATAGGGCTTTCTGCTAGGCCTCGTCGCACAGCCACCTCGCCAGGTCCACGATCTGCACCCCATTGCGGTCCGTGGCCTCGTGATGCGTGCGGGCGAGAATCATCTTGGGGTACGCGTCGCCAATGCTCAGCAGTGGTGAAATCTCGCGTTCAAATGTCTTATCCGAGCTGATGTCGTCGCTCACCTGAATGTAGAGCTTCTCGCTTCGCTTGATTGCTACAAAGTCTATTTCCTTTTTATAGAGCACGCCGACGTATACCTCGTATCCGCGGCGCAGCAGCTCGATTGCCACCATGTTCTCGTATACGCGTCCCCAATCCATATCACGTGTACCGAGCAGCGCGTATTTGAACGCGTGGTCTGCCAGGTAATACTTCTCGCCGCTCTTAAGGTATTTTTTGCCGCGGATGTCGTACCGACGAACTTTATAGAAGGCAAACGCATCGCACAGGCACCCCATGTACGTGCCGACCGTCTTGTTCGTTATCTTTAGCCCATCCGCGTTCAAAATATCCGTAATGTTACGTGCCGACGTTATGTTGGATACGTTGTCCATCATGTAATCGGCAATGCGCAGCAGCGCCGATTCGTTTCTCACGTTATGCCGCTGCACGATATCTCTCACGATGAGCGTTTTGAAGACATTGGAGAGATATTGATAACGCTGCTCCTGCAGTGGATAAGGGTAGGAGCCGGACATACCGCCGGTTCTCGCGTACTCATCGAAGTCGCGGTCGACCTCGCCCTCGTCGCCATAGAGTCGATACTCCTCAAACGAGAATGGGAAAACCTCGATCTCAAACGTACGCCCCGTAAAGAGCGTCGACAGATCGCTCGACAGCAAAAAGGCATTCGATCCGGTAATGAATATGTCGTACTGCTCGGATGCGTGGAGGCTGTTGATCGCACGCTCAAAACCGTCGCACATCTGAACTTCATCGATAAGCAGAAAGTTTTGTTTGCCGGACACTCGATGCTCTTTTACATAGGCGAGCAGCGCGTGATACTCGAGCAGATTCTCGAACTCATCGAGGTTGTAGTTGATATGGATGACATTCGAATTGGACAGATTTGCCTCCACGTAATCGCGGAGGGCCTCGAGCAATTTTGATTTACCGCTACGACGGATGCCCGTGATGACCTTGATGTCCGGCACGCCAATAAGGCTCGTCAACGTGTCCATATATGACGTTCTATTGATGAGTTTCATTGGGGCCTCCTCGCGGTCTTTTATCGCTATTCCTCAAAATTGAAAAATTTTCAGTTTTGAGGAATAGGCTCTATAGCGAATATACCTCGCGAAAGACCGAGCTGCCTTAATCCTATTCCTCAAAAACGAAAATTTTTCAGTTTTGAGGAATAGGGCGCTGGCAACCCATTCCCCAGATAGGCGAAACCCTCCCCGGCACAGGCCGAGGAGGGTCTTGTTGTCATGTCTATCTTTGGGCGCGAACGCCCCGCGCTACAGCCCGCGAATGCGCACGGCCTCGGGCGGAAACTCCTGCTCGCCGGCATCGGTCTTAATGGTCGCGCGACCCCAGATGTCCAGGCCCGCAAACACACCGACCGCAAGCGGCAAGCCGTTGGGCGACACCGCCGCAACTTGGCGGCCCAGCAGCGGCACCATGTCGAAGTACTCGCCCAACACGGGGGCCAGCGGACCGGCAGCGCCCTGCGGCGTGTTGGCAACAACCGCCCAGGTGTCCACACGGGTCAGCACGGCGGCGGCCAACTCCTCGACCAGCGCTTCGTCAGCCACGTCCACACCAAGCTCGCCCAGCGCCGAACGCTCAATATCCACCGTCACGGCACCGAACATGCCCGCAGCACCGGCACCGCCGTTCACGGCAACACGCGCGAGCGACGTCTCAAACGCAGGCGCACCGCACACGATATCGCTCGGCCACTGGATACCCACCTTACCGGCAAGGCCCAACCCCGGCGTCGAAGCCGTGCCCACGAGCGCGTCCATCATGCCCATCGCAGCCACAAACGGCAGGCCGTGGAAGGCATGCATGTTCACGTCCGGGCGCACGATCAGCGAAAACGTCAGCGAAGCATCGCCCGCGCTCCAAGCGCACCAGCCCGCGGACGCACCCTCGCGGCCCGCGTCGCGCGCGGCGTCAAGCTCGGTACCGGCGACAACAGCATTCATCTCGATCATCTACATACGCCCCAATTCGCCCACGATATGGCCCACGCGGTCCTCGGGCTCCTTGACCTCGACACCGTTGTAGCGGAAGAACCGCGGCGGGTCGTGCATCAGGTCCTCGAGCGGCACCAGCACAAAGTCGCGCTCGCCAATGAGAGGATGCGGCAGGCGCAGCTTTTTGCCGCCGTGAGTCTCGCCGTCCATCCACAGCAGGTCCAGGTCGATGGTGCGCGGACCGTTGGCCTTGGCCTTTTTGGAGCGGTCGCGCCCAAGCTCGGCCTCGATCTTCATGAGCTCGTCGAGCAGCACCAGCGGCGCCAGCTCGGTCTTGATCTCGATGACGGCGTTGGCAAACGCGTCCTGGCGCGTCTCGTAGGCCGGCTCGCTCTCGTAGATCTTGGAGGAGTTGGACACGCAGGTGAGCGGAATCTCGGCGATCATGTCGCGCGCGGCGCGGATGTTGTCGCAACGATGCCCCAAGTTGGAGCCCACGGCCACAAACGCACGGCGCGGCTGCGGCTTGGCGACGGCCCAGTAACCGTTCAGGAACTGCGCAAAACCCGCGGCGTCGTGCACGCGCACGATGTTCGCACCGGCCTGGATGGCGCCCAGGCACACGCCAAACGTGGCGGCATCGCGCGCGGCGGCCTCGGTCACGCCCGAGACAGCGCCCACAAAACGCTTGCGCGACACGGCGCACATGAGCGGATAGCCCAGTGACGCCATCTTGGCAGTCTCACGCTGGATGACGATGTCCTCGTTAGCCGACTTACCAAAGCCCGGGCCAGGATCGATGCAGATGCGGTCGCGCGACACGCCGGCATGGATGAGTGTGCGGGCCTGGTCGGACAGAAAGCCCATGACGCGGCGCATGATGGGCGCCGAATCGGGCAGGGTAAAGCGGCGGAGCTGAGAGGTGGGCACGTAGGCCTCCTCGCGGCGGGCGCTGCGGCGCATCATGGCGGCCAGGCGGTCATTGGACTCCGATGCGGCCTCGGTGGCCTCGGGCGCGGCCTCGGGCGCGGGCGCGACGGTCTCGGCGGCAGCAGCCTGCTCGGCGGCCGGCGTCTCCTGCCCCAGCTCGGTTGCAGGCTCGGACGTGGGCTCCGGCTCGCCAAACGGCAGTGAGGGCTGTACCACACCGCCCGGAAGCTTGGCCTCAACCTTGGGCTCGCCCAGCAACTTGCCGCGACGGCGACGGGCCGGCTTCTCGGCCTCGCGCACGGCCTCGGCAGCCGCTTCGCGTGCCTTCTCGGCAACAAACGCCGCAGCCGAGGTATCGAGCTGCACCGTTGCGTGCGTGCGGGCGGGCGCGGCGACCTCGCCGGCGTGCATTACGATGACGCCGCAGGTGCTCGTCTTAACGAACTCAACCATCTTGGGATCGGTGAAGCCCGTCACGTCGTTGACAATCGAAGCGCCGCAGCGCACAGCCGCCTTGGCAACCGCCACATGACGCGTGTCGATCGAGACAATGGCACCCTCTTTGGCGAGCGCGCGCACGACGGGCAGCACGCGACGCGCCTCCTCGTCGGGGTTGACCGGGGTAAAACCAGGGCGCGTGGACTCGCCGCCCACGTCGATGATGTCGGCGCCAGCATCGAGCATCGCCAGGCCGTACTCGATAGCGGCATCCTGGTCAAAGTGCTCACCGCCGTCGCTAAACGAATCGGGCGTCACGTTGAGGACGCCCATGATGCGCGGACGGTCAAAGCTGAGCTCGTACTTTCCGCACCGCCATGTCTTGCTGTCGTTCGCCATGAACATCCTCCTAAAATGCCCACGCCGCCGCGCTCGGGCGCTGGCGGCGGGGCCGCTTTGCAATCAGTCTTTCTATTGTATCCGCGCGCACGGGCTAGAACGCAAACGCGGCCGCGATGTCGCAAGAAATCAGCAGGTCGGCATTTGCATCCTGATCGGTGGGCGCCAAATTGCAAATGGCCAGCGTATCGCCGGTAAAGTAACGCGTGAGGCCCGCCGCCGGATACACTACGAGCGAGGTTCCGCCCACGACGAGGGCGTCGGCTGCGGCGATGGCAGCAACGGCGCCGGTAAGTACACGCTCATCGAGCGGCTCTTCGTAGAGGACCACATCGGGCTTGATGCGACCGCCGCACGCAGGGCACACGGGCACGCCCGCGGCATCCTCGTGCTCGCGCGCGCAAATCCATTCGGCGCTGTAGACCGCGCCGCACGTCTGACAGATATTGCGGTGGACCGAGCCATGCAGCTCAAACACGCGCCGTGAACCAGCCGCCTGATGTAGGCCATCGATGTTTTGTGTCACCACGGCGTCGAGCTTGCCGGCACGCTCCAGCTCCGCCAGCTTGGCGTGGCAGTGGTTGGGTTTGGCGTTAAGGGCGATCATCTTGGTCCGGTAGAAGTCGAAAAACTCCGCCGGATGCGCCTCGTAGAAGCTGTGTGAGAGCATAGTCTCGGGCGGATAGGAAAACCGTTGGTGATACAGACCGTCCACGCTGCGGAAATCGGGAATGCCACTTGCCGTGGAAACGCCCGCGCCGCCAAAGAAGACCACGTGGCTATGGGTTTCGAACAGCTCCGCCAGCGCGGCGGAGGCCTGCTTGGGATCCGATATTGCCTGCGTCATATATGTCCTCCGTCCGTGTCCCCGGGACGACGGCGTTCGCACTATCACTCGCGGACTCCGCCCCGCTCTTGTTGCGTTAATCTTAAGCCTGCCAACCCCGTCGAAAGGACACCATGCCTCAGACTTACACTTTCGCCTCGTGGAACGTCAACGGCCTGCGCGCCGTGCTCAAAAAAGACCCGAGCTTTATCCAGATCGCGCAGGACCTCGATGTCGATATCCTGGCGCTGCAAGAGACCAAGCTGCAGGAGGGCCAGGTCGATATCGACCTGGCCGGCTACCACCAAACCTGGAGCTACGCCGAGCGCAAGGGTTACTCGGGCACCGCGGTCTTTAGCCGCCAGGAACCGCTGCGCGTACTGCGCGCCGGTGCACTACTGCCCTACGCCGGCGAGGGTGGGGCTGCCGAGCTCGTCGCCCAAGCCGCAACCGAAGGTCGCGTCTGCGCGCTCGAGTTCGACAAGTTTTGGTTTGTGGACGTCTATACGCCCAACGCCCAAAATGAGCTCGCGCGCATCGATGTGCGCATGGCCTGGGACGATGCCTATCGCGGCTTTTTGAGCGCGCTTGAGCGCGAAACCGGCAAGCCCGTCGTAACCTGCGGCGACTTTAACGTGGCTCACGAGGAGATCGACCTTAAGAACCCTAAGTCCAACCGCGGTAACGCAGGCTTTTCGGACGAGGAGCGCGGCAAGTTTACCGAGCTGCTCGACGCCGGTTTTACCGACACCTGGCGCGCGGCCAATCCGGACGTCGAGGGCGTCTACAGCTGGTGGAGCTACCGCTTTAATGCCCGCAAGAACAACGCAGGCTGGCGCATCGACTACTTCCTGGTAAGTGACGCAATCGCCGGCAACGTACGCGACACCGGCATCCGCGGCGACATCTTCGGCAGCGACCACTGCCCCGTCACCCTCGCCCTGGAGCTCTAACCCCTCAAATGATCCCCCGGGGACGGAGTAAAGGGGATCATTTTCACCTCGCGAGGGAATCCACGCGGCCCACCCGCCACAAAACTGGCCCATCTACTACGTTTAAGCCACTACCCTCAACCACAGCGAGCAACGCAAAAAGAAAACCGCAGGTAGAAAGCCTGCGGTTTTTCATAAAACGCGGTCATGGTCGGGGGTATCAAGCTAAACGTAGTAGATGGGCCAGTTTCGTGGCGGACATCCCCAGCGACCGCTTAGGGACGGGGAAACGGATCCTTTCGGCCCCCTGAGATCAGTGACAACAGCAAATTATGCCGGCCACTTCAAAACTATGCCGGTTTACGGGGCCGAATCGCGAACCCCCAACCACGCGCAACTTAGGCAAAATAAAGCCGCAGGTAGACGGCTCGTCTATTTTCGAAAAATGCCGGTATGGTCTGCCTGTGCCAATCCAGCCCCGTAAACCGGCATAGTTTTGATATGACACCAAGGCAGTATTGATTCTCGCCCCGGCGCAACCGCCACTACAGCCCGTACTTCACGACGACGCGGTTGATGCGGCGACACCAGGGCTTGTACAGAGCGGCCAAAAACACGCAGGTCGCGAGGCTATGCATGATGTCGAACGGCACCGCCGTAGCAAGACGCGCTGCGGCGCCTGCCCAGGTGAGCGGCTGCACAAAACCAATGATGTCATACGCGTTGATTACGACGCCATACAGCAAGCCCGAGGCAAAGCCATACGCCAGCAGCGCCGGCATTCGCACGGTTCCATCGGCGCGGTCAAAAGCGCCCGCATGCGCCAGTGCGCCACCGATATAGCCCACCAGACCCCAGGCATACATCTGCCATGGCGTCCACATACCCTGTCCAAAAAAGAAATTACTGGTCAGCGCTGCCAACGCGCCGACCATAAAGCCGTTACGACGACCGAGCGCCGCCCCGGCGATAATGGCGATGGCGCTCACGGGTTTAAAGTCGGGAATGGGGCCAAACAGGATGCGCCCCGCCGCGGCCAGCGCCGCCAGCACCAGCGTGGGCATGATTTGGCGCAGGCCTGGACGTGATGTCTCATAGCCCGCAAAGAACAGTGCGAGCACGAGTGCCACAACAACCAGCATGGCAAGCGCCGCCTGCTCAATGCCCGCCAGTAACGCCGCAGTCATCACTGCCGGCACCGCCAGGAGCAGCGGAATCTCCATTTTTGTGAGTAGGCGCGAGGCGCGATGATCCGTCATCCCATCACGCCCTGTAGAACACGTTGTCGGCAAAGAAATCTGCCGGGGGCTCCATGCAGGCGATCTCGCCGTCGAACATCATGGCGACGTCGTCGGACACCTGCTCGGCAAAGTCCAAGTCGTGCGTGGCCATGATGACGGTGCCGCCGGCCTGCGCATGCTCGCGCAGGGCTCGGGCGATAATGCAGCGACTTGCCAGATCAAGGCCCTTGGTGGGCTCATCAAGCAGCAGCAGCTCCGGACCAATCAACAGCAGCTTTGCCAACGCAAGCAGCTGGCGCTGACCGCCCGAAAGATCGTACGGGTGACGCGCCTCCAAGCCGTCCAGTCCCAGTTGCGCCGCACGCTCCCGCGCCAAGTTCTCGTCATATCCGCAGGTCGAAGCCCATTCCATCAGTTCGTCGCGCACCGTCTCGGCAACCAGCAGAGCCTTGGGGTTCTGCGGCAGCAGCGCCGCCGAAGCCGCCCCACGCACCATGCGGCCACGCTGCAGCTTAGCCGTCTTGGCCAGCACCGAGAGCATCGTCGACTTGCCACAGCCGTTTCCGCCCACGACCGCATGCACCGCGCCGGCTGAAAACGTCACATCGAGCCCGCGTAGCACCCAACCGCCCGCGCGATCGTAGCGAAACCAGCCTTCCGACAGGGTGGTAGCCGACCCACCGTGCATTTTTTGGAGTATTCTGCTTCTATCCGTGCGCGGGAAGGCTTCCGAGCCGTTCTCGAGCGATGTTTGCGCCACAAATTTGGACGATTTGTCCAATTCCGAACTTTTTTTCGCGCTCGATACGTCCCGGGGTGGCTCCAGAAAGCCCAAATTGTCCTCACGCCTGCTGAATACTCCGTTTTTTGCACATCGGATGGCACCCCACCCCAACATGTCATCGGAAAACAGCGATTCGCGGCGTCCCAAAGAAGCCATATCCGCCACCTCGCGCACGCGACCGCCCTCAATCCGGTACGCACACGTCGCATACTCGAGCATCGGCCGCGGTTGATGCGTAGCCACAACAACCGTGCAGCCCAGCTCGCGGTTCACGCGAAACAGCGCGTGCAGAAAATTCTTCTCCGCAACCGGATCAAGCTGGGACGTGGGCTCGTCGAGCAGCAGCACGCGCGGGCGCAGCGCCAAGACGGCGGCAAGCGACAGCAGCTGCTTGCGGCCACCCGAAAGCGTATCGGTATCGCGGTGAAGCCAATCTTCCAGCCCAAAGAAATAGCTGGTCTCGGCAACACGGCGGCGCATCTCGTCGCGCGACGCACCCAGATTCTCTAGCCCAAACGCCATCTCGTGCCACACGGTCTCGCACACAATCTGGTTCTCGGGATCCTGAAACACATAGCCCACGCGCTCCGCGGACGTCCGAACATCCATGTCGGCAACGCTCTCGCCCAGCACGCGCAGTTCGCCAGCGCGCTCGCCCGTCGGCGCGATCTCGGGTTTGAGCAGCGAGAGTAGCGTCGACTTGCCCGAACCGGTACCGCCAACAAGCAGCGCAAACGCACCTTGGGAAACACGCCAATCAAGCCCCTCGAGCACCGGTGCCTCGGCCCCGGGATAGGCAAAACTAAGGCCCCGCACCTCAATCGCAGGCACATCGGAGCCGCACGCCCCGCCCGTTACCGAGCAGCTATCCAACCGAGCCATCAGCCAAACCTCTTCTCATCAATCGCGTGCAACGCGCAAGGCAGCACCATCCAGGCAGCGTACACGACATAGCCCGGCCACGGCGCCGGCACCGAGAGCTGCGGATAAAACGAATACTGCGTCGTCGCGGTCCACGCCACCGCCACCGCGGCAGCACCAAACAGCGCAAGCCCAACCAGCGCGGCAACGTCGCTGCGCCCCAGCCGATACCGCGCATACGTCGTACGACGCGTCGCGGCGCCCCACCCGCGCGAGCGCATCGCGTCCGCGCGCTCCAACGAATCTTCCATGCCCCAGCCCATCAATGCACTCGATGCCCGCAGGCGCGAGCGCACGGGGTCGGCCGGCGCGCGGCCCGGCACATCAATCGCATCCTGCACCGCCAGCACCGTACGGCCGCGGCGCAAAAACTGCGGGATAAGCCTCATGCACATCGAGATCATGAGCGCGATCACCGGTGCGGCGTTACCCAGCAGCGCGAGCACCTTGTCGTATTCGAGCATCGACGCCGCGGCCTCAAACCACAGCACGCTCGCCACAAACAGCCCGCCCATGCACAGGCCGTATACCATGCTTTCCAGATACACCGCGCGCATGCCAATACGGAACAGCTCCGTCGAGCCCGAGGCGCTAAACAGCGGATTGACCAGCGCGATAATCAAAATCACCGGCAACTGCCAGCGAAGTGCGCCCAGCGTGCGGGCAGCCCCACGCGTCGCAAATCCATACGCCAACCCGCCCGCAAGTGACAGCGCAATCAGCACCGGCTGCATCGAGAACATGGTGAGCCCCAGCGTCAGCACTATATAGAGCGCCGGCACAGCTGGATGCGACATCGAGAATGCCGCGACGGGCTCGCCGCCAAACTCCTCTCGTATGTTGTCCACGGGCACCCCCGTCCCCTCGCTCAAACGACAGCTCCGCAGCACCGCCGCCATGCACGGCCAGCGCAAACGCCACGCCGGCGGCGCAAGCCTCAACCGCCGCAATCCAATCGTTACGCGCTCAACATATGCCTGCGGTATCATATTGCGCCGTGTATCGTTTCCAAGCACACGTCTCTATAACGTAACAGGAGATCACATGGACGCAACCGCAATTATCCTCGCTGCCGGCGAGGGCACCCGCATGAAGTCGAACCACTGCAAGGTTTCGCACAAGATCCTGGGTAAGCCCATGGTCCAGTGGATCGTCGACGCTACCATCAAGGCCGGCTGCAGCCGCGTCGTGGTCGTCATCGGCAGCCACGCCGACGAGATGCGCGCCCTTATCGACGGCACCTACGCCAACAGCGCCACCAAGGTCGAGTGCGTCGAGCAGACCGAGCGCCTGGGCACCGGCCACGCCGTGAAGGTCGCGCTCGAGGCCTGCGGCATCACGCAAGGCCCCGTCGTCGTGCTCAACGGCGACTTGCCGCTCATCACCGCCGACACCGTCGCCAAGTTCGCGCAGACCGTCGCCACCGGCGAACTCGCCTGCACCGTCATGACCATGACCCCGCCTGATCCCTTCGGCTACGGCCGCATCAAGCTGGGCGCCGATGGTCAGATCGAGCGCATCATCGAGCAGAAGGACTGCACGCCCGAGCAGGCCGCCACGCTGCTCGAGTGCAACGCCGGCTGCTACGCCTTTGACGGCGCGCAGCTCGCCGCCCACATTAACGAGATCGGCAACGACAACGCGCAGTCCGAGTACTACCTGCCCGACATGCTCGAAATCCTCAAGGGTCACGGCCAGGCGGTCTCCATCTTCCACTGCGATGACTACCGCGACGGCCTGGGCGTCAACAGCCGCATTCAGCTCGCGCAGCTCACCGCTATCGCGCGCGACCGCATCAACGAGCACTGGATGGCCGAGGGCGTCACGTTCATCGATCCCACGCAGGCCTGGATCGGCCCCGACGCCGTTATCGGCCGCGACACCGTCGTGTGGCCGCAGACGCACCTGATCGGCCACGTCACCGTGGGCGAGGAGTGCCAGCTCGGCCCCAACAGCCGCCTCACCGACACCACCGTCGGCAGCGGCTGCACCATCGATGAAACCATCGCCATCGAGGCCGTCATCGAGAACGGCGTCGACTGCGGCCCGCGCGCCTACCTGCGCCCGGGCACCCACATGCTCGACGGTTCCAAGGCCGGCACGCACGTGGAGATCAAGAAGTCCACGATCGGCGAGGGCTCCAAGGTGCCGCACCTGTCCTACATCGGCGATACCACCATGGGCTCCGGCGTCAACGTGGGCGCGGGCTCCATCACCTGCAACTACGATGGCGTGCACAAGCACAAGACCGTCATCGGCAAGGATGCCTTCATCGGCTCCGACACCATGATGGTCGCGCCCGCCCAGATTGGCGACGGCGCGCTCGTGGCCGCCGGCTCCGTCATCACCGAGCCGGTCCCGGCAGACGCACTTGGCCTGGGTCGTGCCCGCCAGGTAAACATTGAGGGCTGGGCCGCCGATTACCGCCGCCGTCTGCACGAGGACGACGAGGTATAACGTTTTACCAAGCATCTAAGGAGCTGTTCCCATGGGGGGGCGGCTCTTTTTTCTATCGTGACCTGCGCGACAGGATGAGTGGTCGGTTCGTGTCCGTTGACGGTAAAGACGCTATCAGGACTCGATAAACCCCGTCGCGCGGTTACAATGCAAAAAGGCATCTATATGGCATTCGATATAAAGGAGAAGGGTAATGCCGATTAATGATCCCGAGAAGTCGGAGAATATGCGCAAGTCCATCCGCGTGTATTCCGGTTCCTCCAACCGTCCCCTCGCTCAGAAGATCGCTGAGTACCTTGGGGTCGAGCTTTCGGGCCTTACGCTAAAGCAGTTCGCCAACGGTGAGATTTACGCCCGCTACGACGAGACCGTCCGCGGCGCCGACGTCTTCCTGATTCAGTCCGTGGCCGGCGGCAACGTCAACGACATGCTCATGGAGCTGCTCATCGCCACCGACGCTGCCAAGCGCGCATCCGCCCGCTCCATCACTGCCGTTATCACCCACTACGGCTATGCCCGCCAGGACCGCAAGGCCGGCCCGCGCGAGCCCATCACCGCCCGCCTCGTCGCCAACCTGCTCGAGCGCGCCGGCGTCAACCGCATCATCACCCTCGACCTGCACCAGGGCCAGATTCAGGGCTTCTTTGATATCCCGGTTAACCACCTGTCCGCGCTGCCGCTGTTTGGCCAGTACTACAACGACATGCACTTCGACACCGACAACCTGGTTGTCGTCTCCCCCGACGTGGGTCGCGCCAAGGCCGCCAAAAAGCTGTCCGATATGCTCGGCTGCGACCTGGCCATCGCCCACAAGGGCCGTCCGCGCCACAACGCCGCCGAGGTCATGGGCATCATCGGTGACATCAAGGGCAAGACCTGCATCATCAACGACGACATGATCGACACCGCTGGCACCCTGTGCGCCAACGTCAAGGAGCTCAAGGCCATGGGCGCCGGCGACATCTACGTGTGCGCCACCCACGGCATCTTCTCCGGTCCGGCCATCGAGCGCCTGAACGATGCCCCCATCGTCGAGTGCGTCGTCACCGATGCCATCCCCGTCGAGGTCGGCGGCAAGATTAAGACCATCTCGGTCGCCGAGGAGTTCGCTCAGGCCATCTCCGCCGTTTACCACGAGGAGCCCGTCTCTACGCTCGTCGGCGGCGACTTCGCGCTGTAGTCGCATCGTCCTTGCAACCCGGCGCATCGCCGTTGGAACAGAAGAAACCCCCGCGCTCCCCCTTGCTTCGCAAAGGTCGCGCGGGGGTTTCTTCTGTTCCAACGGCTCGCTCTGCCGCGGCCGCGCTTTTGTCTGGTGGGATTTCGCTGAAACGAAGTCTCGCCTTCGGCGGGCGTGGTAGCCTTTGTCGTTGATTGAACTATTTGTGTAACGAAGGGACAAATATGGCAGCTGCACAGCCGCTTAAGATTCGCATGGTTGCCGGACTTGGCAACCCGGGCGATGAGTATGCCGAGACCCGCCACAACGCTGGCTTCAAAGCAATCGACGAGTTGGCCCGTCAGGCCGGTGTCACGTACTGGAAAAACCAGGCCGGCGCCGAGGTCGCGCTCATCAACATCAACGACCCCGAGGAAGAGGGCGGCAAGCGTCAGATTGTGCTGGTCAAGCCACAGTCGTACATGAATACCTCGGGCGGTCCCATCTCCAAGCTTTGCCGCGAGTACAAAATCAAGGCCGAGGAGCTGCTCGTAATCCACGATGAGCTCGATATTCCCGCCGGCGACGTACGCGTTAAGGTGGGCGGCGGCCATGCTGGCCACAACGGGCTGCGTTCCATCATCGACAAGATGGGCAGCCGCGACTTCAGCCGCATCCGCACCGGCATCGGCAACCCTCCCGGCAAGATGGCTGTCGCCGACTACGTGCTCAAGCAGCTGCGCGCCCGCGAGGCCGAGGACTTCCAGGATACCTGCGCCCGCGCCGCAGACGCCGCCGGCCTGGCGATCGTGCACGGCGTAATCTACGCCCGCGATCACGTCAACGGCGCCGCTTCCGCCAACGGCAAGCACTAAAGCCTACCATTTAGGGACAGGTTTATTTTGGCAGGTTTTATCTGCGGAAACACCTCAGTTGCGGCATCGCAATCAACCGCGCGCCGACATACACACATAGCGCCCCAAAGGGGGCCGGCCTCATCACAACCCGAGGCCGGCCCCCTTTGCCGTTTTACCCGATAAAACTGACCAAAATAAACCTGCCCCTATTTGGTAGGCCAAAGTGGATAGACCCTGCTCCCAACCGCCGAAGATACACGTAAGCGACATGTCCATGAGGGTATAATTTGCACCGTATGTCTGCACAACGCCTGTGCGCGTACGGTTTTATTCGGGCTACCGTCCATTTCCGTGGAGGCACGGTTCGGTCGCCCTAACAAGAGAGGGGTTCTATGTATAAGATCCTGGAGAAGACGCAGTTCTCGGAGAAGGTGTTCAAGTTCCGCATCGAGGCGCCTGCAATCGCCAAACATGCGCACGCTGGACAGTTCCTCATGGTCCGCGCCAACGAGACGGGCGAGCGCGTCCCGTTTACCCTGGCCGGCTGGAACGGTGACGAGGGCTGGGTCGAGTTCATCTTCATGGTGATCGGCAAGACCACCGAGATGCTTTCCACCTACGAGGCCGGCGAGTCTCTGCGCGACGTCGTGGGCCCGCTGGGCGTTCCCACCGAGATGGCTGAGGGCCCCTGCGCCGTCATTGGCGGCGGCGTCGGCCTGGCAATTGCCTTCCCGGTCGCCAAGCACCTGGTCGAGACCGGTCACGAGGTGCACGCCATCATGGGCGCCCGCACCAAGGACCTCCTGCTCATGGAGGACCAGTTCCGCGAACTCCTCGACGAGGACCACATCCACATCACCACTGACGACGGTTCCTACGGCGAGCAGGGCGTTGTCACCGCTCCGCTGGAGCGCCTGCTGCAGGACAAGGCCGTGAGCCAGGTCTTCTGCGTCGGCCCCGTTCCGATGATGAAGTTCTCGACCCTCACCGCCCAGAAATACGACACCCCCATCACCGCGTCGCTCAACCCCATCATGGTTGACGGCACCGGTATGTGCGGCTGCTGCCGCGTCGAGGTGGGCGGCGTGACCAAGTTCGCTTGCGTCGACGGCCCCGACTTCGATGCCACCCTGGTCGACTGGGATGACCTTCGTGCCCGCCAGGCCGCTTACCGTTCCGAAGAGGGCGAGTCCCTCAAGGCCTATGAGGAAAAGAGCTGCGCATGCCACTAGTTAACGGTCGTTTCGTTGCCGATATGAAGTCGCCCCGCACCCCCGATAACGAGGAGCCGGCTGCCGAGCGCGCCTGCGACTTCCGCCCCGTCGACAAGGGCTTCACCGAGGAGATGGCGCTGGCCGAGGCCGAGCGCTGCCTCAACTGCAAGAAGCCGTTCTGTGTTGAGGGCTGCCCCGTCAACATCAACATCCCCCGCTTTATCGAGCAGATCCGCGCGAAGGACTTCGGCGGCGCTCTCGATACCATCCGCGAGGACTCCATGCTTCCCGCCATCTGCGGTCGCGTCTGCCCGCAGGAGAACCAGTGCGAGGGTAAGTGCATCCGTGGTAAGAAGTCCGAGCCCGTGGCCATCGGCCAGCTCGAGCGCTTCCTGGGTGACCGCCCCGAGCTCGCCTCCACGCCCAAGATGGCTCCCAAGAACGGCAAGAAGGTCGCCGTCGTCGGTTCCGGCCCGTCCGGCATCACCTGCGCCGGCGAGCTCGCCCGCAACGGCTTTGACGTCACCGTCTTCGAGGCCTTCTTTACCGGCGGCGGCGTGCTGGTCTACGGCATCCCCGAGTTCCGTCTGCCCAAGGCGGTCGTCAAGCGCGAGATTGACGGCCTGGAGGACATGGGCGTCAAGTTTGAGTACAACTCCGTCGTGGGCAACATGGCCACGGCCGAGGAGCTGTTCGAGCAGGGCTTCGACGCCATCTATGTGGCGACCGGCGCTGGCCTGCCCAAGTTCCTCAACGTCCCCGGCGAGAACCTGCCCAACGTCTTCTTCGCGAACGAGTACCTCACCCGCGTGAACCTGATGAAGGCCAACAAGTTCCCCGAGTACGACACCCCCACCAAGCACGGCAAGAACGTCGTCGTCTTTGGTGGCGGCAACGTGGCTATGGACGCCGTCCGTACCGCCAAGCGCCTGGGCGCCGAGCACGCCATCATCGCCTACCGTCGTACCGAGGACGAGATGCCCTGCCGTCGCGCTGAGCTGCACCATGCCAAGGCCGAGGGCGTCGAGGTTCTGCCGCTCGTCTCCCCGCTCGAGTTTGTCGCTGGCGAGGACGGCTCCGTGTGCGCCGTCAAGGTCCAGAAGATGGAGCTCGGCGAGCCCGACGAGTCCGGCCGCCGTCGTCCGGTGCCCATCGAGGGCGCCATCGAGGAGATCCCCTGCGACGTCGCGATCTCGGCCATCGGTACCAACGCCAACCCCTTCGCAAAGAAGATCGGCGGCAAGATGGAGCTCAACAAGTGGGGCTACATCGTCGCCGACGAGGAGACCGGCCAGACCACCGATCCCCGCATCTGGGCCGGCGGCGACATCGTCACCGGTGCCGCTACGGTCATTCTGGCGATGGGCGCCGGCAAGAAGGCCGCTGCCTCCATCACCAAGAGCCTGCTGGGCGAGTAATCACCTGCAGCGCTAGCCATCAAACGGCAAAGTCCCCGTCGAGCACACGCCAGGCGGGGACTTTTTCTATGCCGGCCGCCCGACCACCACAAAGGGGACAGGCACCTTTGTGGTGGTTTGGGGACTTGCCCGGTCGTTTTGTCTCAATCTGTAACACCTGGAGCCCGTTGAGCCTTGTAGTTGTTACAGATCGATATATTGCTCCAACCGCCTCCGCTTTGTCTCAATCTGTAACAGTTAGAGCCCAAATTCCTCGCTACGTGTTACAGATCAAGACGTTAGGTTGGGGGTCGAACAGTTCATCTCAATCTGTAACATCTAGAGCCGTTTTGGACAGTTTGGTGTTACAGATTGAGATTTTGCTAAAGCCGAGGATGGGCGCTGTCGCCAAAACCTAACGCTTGCGACGCTTAGTCGCGGCGATGCCGGCCGCGGCAACGGTTGCGCCAGCGATGCCCAGAGCGGCGACTGTCATCGCGGCGGAGTCACCCGTGCTGGCGAGCTCCGTGCCGCCAGACTTCTTGCCGTTCTCGCCCTTACCCTTGGGCTTGTCCGTCGTCACCGTGGTCGTCGTCGAAGTCGAACTGCCCGCAGGGACCCCGGCGCCACCAGAGCCATCCGTACCGCCACCCTGCTCGCCGCCGTCAGGCGTCGGCTCGGGCTCTGGCTTCAGACCGGGATCGGGCGTCGGCTCAGGCACCGCCTCATCGGTCACCGTAATCGTAATGTTCAGACGCTCGGAATACTCGCTGTACGACATGCCAGGGCGCTGTGCCGCACTGCGCACATACATGTTGCTATCGAGCGCAATAGGCTCGGTGTACTTTACGCGGCCTTCGTCACGGCAGGGGCAGGTGTCGTTGATGGTGTACCAAATCGTCGTGCCATCCTCGGCCGAAAGCTCCAGCTTCGTGCCCTTGGGCACCGTAATGTAGTTCTCCTTGGGCGACCATGCACCAAACGTCGTCGCACCAATCGTCGCCACCGGTCGCGCCGGTCGCACTGCCTCGGCAGACACGCGAACGTCGACCTGCTTGGACAGCGCCGTGCCGCCCACCGCCGCCGTCAACGTCGTCAAACCGGGCAGAGCACCATGCAGCACAAACGTCGCCGCACCGTCCTCGCCCGTCACGGCCTGGGTGGCATCGACAGAGCAGATAGCCGAGGACTCCAGCCCAACACTAACCTTGGCGCCCGCAAACGGCTTGCCCGCCTTATCGGTCACGTGCGCCACCAGCTCAAAGTCACCGCCATCAAGCATGGTCACGGCCTGCTCCACGTTGAGTTTGAGCTTGTCGGCACGAACGCCCACGACAAGCTCGCCACTTGCCCAGCGCGCCATGGCCGTGCCGGCGTAGTTGCGAGCACCGTCGAGCTCAAACGCCACCGTCGAGCCCGCCTCACGCGCATCGGCATAGCGAATACGCAGCACGCGCGATAGCGGCTTGCCATTGGGATCGTCCTGTTTGTCGAGCCACGTATACGTCACGTCGCCTAAGCCCTGCGCGCACAATGCGACCAGGGCATCGTCGCTCGCATCCATATACTGCGCAAACTCAACCTCGATGCAATCGGTATAGGCATGGGCCGAAGCCACCTCGGGTGCCGCCGTCGACACCAAGCCAATGTTCACCTCAGTCTGAATCGGCGGCACGCGCAGCCAAGCCGAACGCGCCTCTTCATACCTGTCCTTGGTCACGCGCACCTGATACCAGCCGGTCGGCGTATTCCAGTTGTATGCACCGTCCGCACCCGTTGCAAGCGGATTGTCCTGCTCATACTCCTCGGCATCCCAACGCACTGCATTGGTGCCGGCTGCATCGTCGGCGCTCCACAGCTCAACCGTCGCGCCTTCAACCGTATTGGACAGCAGGCCCTCGTACACCACGCCCGCAGGGTCGGGTGCAGCCTTGGCAGCCACATTGCGGTAACGCGCCTCGAAGATCGACTGCATCTTCTCGTCCGAGATCAAGCCGTCCTTGTTGGCCTTGTAGACCTCGGAATCGGTCAGCTCGCCCCAGTTGACCGTAATACGATTCTGGCACGCGCGCTCCACCTGCTCGCAGGCAACATCGTAGGCGCATTCGGCGTTGGTCAGCTTAATCGCGCGCTCCGAACCTACGCTGGTCGAAGCCGCATCATAGGCAGCGCCCACCACGGTCCCCGCCGAACCGGCCGTCAGCACGCCGGCGATTGTCATAATGGAGCCCACTGCCACATCGGTGCTATCGTGGCAGAGCTGGCGATACAGCAGATCCTCAAACGCACGCGCCTTCTCCATGGCGTCACGCAGCGCGTAAATGCACTTCCAGTCGTCCTCGGTCTTCTCGGGCTTGGCAAGCAAGCGCGTATGCTGAAGCTCATAGCCCTCGCGCTCGCCCTTCACCTTCTGCATACGGACGTTCACGTTCTCCCAGTTCTTGCTGGCATCGTTCACGCCGTAAATGCCGGTAAAGATGCCGATGCCCTGGGTCGCCGCGGGAAACGCCTGGCCGGCCGCCTTCCACGCGTCGGTCTTAAAGACCTGTCCGAACATCTCGCACTCGATCTTATAGCTCTTGAGCGAACGGATCGTGCGGATGAGCTTCATATGGGCGCTCATGTCGCCGTTGAGCTTCCAGGCCATGAGCCATCCGCGCACCTTGGAGTTGTTGAGGCTATGGACCACATTCCAGTTGTCGTACAGGTTGTCCAGAATGTCGCACTGCATGGCGATCGAGTTAAACAGAAGCGCCTGGTTCTTGTTGTTATTGGAGTTCTCGATAAATTCCGACTCGATATAGGCCGTCTGCTCGCCATCGGGCGCGGCGACCTTAAAGCCCTTGACGGTATCGTCATCAGCCGCCTTGTAGCTCAGCGAGCTGCCGAGCACCTGGCCCAAATCGTTAAACCCGCTCGTCGACTGGCCGTTGTACTCGCTAGCCTTAATGCCCGCACACTTGTTGAGCGCCGCAGCGGTTGCGTCATTCCAGCTTCCGTATTGGTTGAGCTGGCCGATACCCATCGACTGGCCCACCAGATCCTCGGCCTGCTGGGCAATAAACTCCGCTCGCGATGCATGGTCGACGAGCTCCTTGATGGCGGCCGCATCCGCAGCGTTCGCGCCCTGGGCCGCCGCGAGTTCCTGATACCAATCCTCGCTGGTGCCGTAAGCATCCTCAAAGATCATCTTGTCCACATTGACGCCATAGCTGTCGCCCTGCTGGGTCAGCAGCGCCGACGACCCGCCGACCGCGGCCTTGAGCTCAGCCGCAAACTGCGCGGCCTCGTCGTTGCCAGCACCATCACCCTCGCCGTCGCTGGCGGCAGGGGCGCGACGAGCCTTACGCGCAGCTCCACCTTGGGCTTCGTCCTCTTTACCGTCCTTGTCCTCTTCGGCAAACGCATCGGCGACCATCTGGTCAATCGCGTCGTTAAAGGCCTCGTCGACATCATTAAACGAGTTATCCATCATATACTCGTGCCACTGCTGCACGGCATTCGAGAACTCCTGCTGGCGCTCCTCGGCCGCGGCGGAATGCTTTTTGGCCGAAGCGTTGGCGTCAAAACTCAGCATGGTCATAAGCTGGGCATTGGAGATGCGGTAGGTCTGCGGCATAAAGATTTGCTCAAAGTTGCCGCAGTTCACATAGGTCGAGTCATTCGCCTTGTTAAGCTCATTAAGCAGCTTAAGGTAACCCTCGTCCACATACTCCGCCGCATAGCGCACGCGGGTGCCCTCGCGCGACTTTTGAGTCAGAGGAATCGTCACCGTCTTGCCATCCACGCAGTCCACGTACAGGTCGAGCGTGTCGGCGGCCTCTTCGTTTCCCACCTCGAGCGTGATGTCAAAGGTCCAGTAGGCATTCTTCTTTTGTGGCAGATGATGGAAGGTCCACAGGCCCTTGCCGGTGTCCTTGCCGTCCTTGACCAGGTTTTGCGTACCGCCACGATACGTCACATCAAAGTTCCAGACCGAAGCACCCGGAACATAGCGCACATAATTGCGAGCCGTTACCTCGGCAGCAGCGGCGGCAACATCGGTCGAGCCCACGCGCGCTTCGAGCGTCACACGCTCGGCGGCAAGCGTATCCTGCGGCAGGTCGTATTCAATCTTGGCACGGCCCAGCTTGTTGGTCTTACCGGTGTACTTTGCAGCCGACGAGCCCGTCCCCACGGTGAGCTGCACACTCTTGCCCGGCGCCGCATAAACGTAGGCCACATTGCCCAGCAGGCTGTGAACGTCGGTGCTGTCGACCTCGATGCGCGATCCGCTAACCTCAAGCGTGGTGCTTCCCAGTGGCAATGTCACCTCGCCCAGCGTAATAAGTGGCGAGATGGCATAGGTGCCCGCAGCCTTAGGCTTAAAGCGCACAAACACATCGGCGCCCATGCCCTTCTTCATATCGAGAACGAGGTTGTCGCCCTCCCAAGTTGTGTCAGCCCACATGGCATCGGAGCTGGCGCCGGCTTCGCGAGAGCCTGCGGACACATCCTCGACGGCATCCTTGGCCAGCGGAATCTCAATCTTGGCAGTCTGGCTGTCCTTGAGCTCATAGTGAATGCGCAGCTCGGTCTCCACGCCGGTAACTGCGGGAGACTCGGCAATAACCGAGCCCGCCGTCAGCCCGCGCTCGACACGATACGTCTCCACGTCAAACGTCGGCACGTCGAGCGTCACGTCGAGCTGTTTGCCGTCCTCAATCTTCACCTGCTTTTGCGCGATATGCTTACCCACGGTCAGCCCTAGGCGGCTAAACGTGGAATAGCTCGTCGCTTGGATGTCGTAGCTCGTCTTGTTAAAGGCGACGATGGTGTACGAATCGGCCTTAAGGCGCGGCGTCTCGGCCTTCATGATAGGCGTGGTGCCATCGTCTTCGTAACCCATCAAATAGGTGACACCGTCGGCAACTAGCTTGCCGTCGGACGTACGGAACACCAGCACGCGGTTGGCGCCCTGGTAGTCGCCCTTGGTCGTGACCGTCGCCGTGCCCCAGGGCTTCAAGTCGATATCGACCTTGCCGGCCGAAGGCTTCACCGTCGCCGTCGCCCCACCCAGCCTGAGGCTGTCTTTGGGCTCGAGCGTTATCTCCAGATCCTGGTCCGCGTCGGCAATGGCCTGCGACACCACGAGTGCTGTGCCCTGGATACGGAAGTCGTTTTCTTTGTCACCCTTGGCAGGCTTAAGCGTCTTGCCGCCGCTCTTCACCGTCAGATCGATGTTATCGAGACTATCGAGCTCAATGCATTCGGTCTTATCCTGGCCTGCGACCGGTTCGAGATAGGCCACATTAAGTTCAATCGCGCGCGAAGCCGGAATCTTGGTAAAGTCCTCAGCCTTAATCTCTCCGATATTCCATGTGCCCGTCATCTGGTCGCCCGGGCGCGCCAGCACCATGTCATAGTAACCGCTGAGCGAAATGCGCAGGGTGGCTGCTGTCTTGGAGAGAGCGTCCGCTGTAAAGCTGCCGTCATCGCCAACCGCCAGCGGCGTGGACTGCCCCGCCTGCACGAGTGTAGCCGTCGCGCTCTGGGGAAGTTTGCCCGTCACCTGGGCCGCCTCACCCATCCACTCAAACGTGTAGGCAGGCTTCGAGGAATCGACGGAGTCCTTGCGATCGGCCACGGCATCGGCAAGCTTTTTGACCATCGAGGGGTTGCCAGCCGAATCGGTCGCATAGGCATAGATGGTCTGGCCTTCACCAAAGGGAATCGCATACGTTACGCCATCGATTGTCACGCGCTCATTATAGTCGCCCGGATAGCCCGCCTCACCAAACTGAAGATCGGGGTTCATCACGCGCAGGGCAACGGCATTATGGTTCGTCTCGTTTCCGTATCTCGTGTTCTCAAAAGCTCCCCACTCTATCATTTCCACGCTTTTGGGTAGCACAATCTCTTTGCCGGCAATCGCAGGATCAAGAGAGGCGAACGCGAGCGCCCCGATAGATTTGACACCATCGCCAATCGTCACCGACGACACATGCGAGCACCCGTCAAAGGCATAGCGCTCAATCCGCTCCACCGTGCCCGGCACGTTGATCTGCGTAAAGGTGAGTACCGTTGTGTCCGAGACATAGAACTGCGGTACGCCGCAATTGGCGAAGGCGCGATAGTCGATAGTCTTAACCGAAGGCGGCAGCGTTGCCACCACATTGTCGTCAAGTTGTTCGCAGCCCTCAAAGGCCTGCTCGGGAATCGTGGTAAAGGCCGCGTTGTTGGGCCAGGTCACCGTGTGAAGTGTCTTGCTTCCGGTAAACGCATTCCAGCCCAGTTCCTCAACCGAATCGGGCAGTGCGATTTCCTTGATGCTGCTGCCGCCCAAACCGCCCACAGAGCGGATATGCGAATCGGGGGCAAACGTAATTGATGTGAGCGCAACGTTTCCCATGCCCTTAAGACTCACGACATTTTTGCCGTCGATGGTCGAGGGCACCTCCAACGTGGTAATGCCCGCGTCGCCATACTCGATAGAAATTTCGTTGGTGAGGCTATCGATCGAGAAGTAGTACTGCGCGGGAGTCTGCTCGCCGGCCACGTAGCCATCATCGTATTCGCCTTTTACGCCCGTAGCGCCCTTCGAGGTCATCCAGAGCCCAAGATCCTCATTCCAAGTTGCTTCGGCTTCGGCGGTCTCCTCCTGCTTCTGCTGCTCGGCGAGTTCCTTGCCCTCGACAAGATCAGTGGCGAGCGTACCCGCAGGTGTGCTCTCGGTCTGCCCGGCGCCCGTTAGGCCCGCCGCCGATGCAATCTCGGAGGGCGGGGGCGTAGGGGTATCACCGCTATCGAGCACTGTGGGGTCGGCGGCGCCGGCATCGGGCGCGGGGTCGGCGGAAGCAGAGTCTGACGTTTGGGCGTCAGCCGAATCGGCGGGAGCGGCGTCGGCTGCTTGGCCGTTATCCGTCTGCACAAAAGTGCCGTCGGTGTTGAGGGCCTCAGCAAACGCGCCCGCGGGAAACGAACCCGTCACCATCGCGAGGGTCACCGTGGCAACCGTCAGCCGTCGGCAAAGCGCTCGAGCAGTAGTCCACCTCATGGTCGTTCCTTTCCTGCAAACCAAAAGTCATCCAGCGTAATCGTTGTCCAAAAACAAAGCGAACGGTAGGTTCATATATACGAACCTACCGTTCTACCTGCGCAAACCACCACAAAGGGGACAGACACCTTTACGGTGGTTCTGGACTCGGCCGGTCGGTTTGTCTCGATCTGTAACAGCTAGAGGTCAAATTCCCCGCTTGGTGTTACAGATCGAGACATTAGATTGGCGGCCATTCGGTTCATCTCAATCTGTAACATCTAGAGCCGTTTTGGGCAGTTTGGTGTTACAGATCGAGATTTTGCTGAAGCCGAGGATAGGCGCCGTCACCAAAACCTAGCGCTTGCGGCGCTTGGTCGCGGCGATGCCTGCGGCGGCAACGGTTGCGCCGGCGATGCCCAGGGCGGTGACCGTCATCGCAGTGGTGTCGCCCGTGGCGGCCAGGACGGCGGCGGACTTTTTGGCCGGCGTGGCTTTCTCAACCGTCTTGCTCACCGTGGTGGTCGTAGCCGGCTTGGCCGAGGGTTTAGCTTCAGGTTTGGCCTCGGACTTGGTCTCAGGCTGCGGTGTCGGATTGGGATCCGGCGTGGGCTGCGGATCGGGAGCCGGCGTAGTCTCAGGCGTAAACATCAGATTGGTGTTCAGCCACAGGGTGAAAATCCAACCGCTCTCGGGATCAACCTCACTTGCCTCGCCCACCTGATAGCCACACTCAACCCCATTGATCTTCAGCTTGGTATTGGGCGTAAAGTAGAAACCACGCGCCGGCTTAAAGTACAGGCCGTAGCGATAGGTCACGCCAGGCTTAAAGGCATCGATGTGGTTCGTGATGTTCTGATCCCAGAACTTCTGAGAGTTCACTTCGCTGCCATCGCTGCCCGTCCAGAACTCACACTGAGGAAGGGAGTTGGAGCCCGTCGGAACATTCGCCGTAAAGACCGGCTTATCGCCCGCCTTGAAGGTGGTCGTGGCACCGTTGATCTCGATAACGTCGATGGCACGCCATTCGTCAATCGGCTGCTCGCACAGCATATTGTCAGCGTTTGGCGCGAAGACGCCGTTGACGGTCTTGATGTGGTGCGCCCAATGACCGTTGACGTTCATATTGCAGTCATCGGCCACGGTATTGTCGCCCTTGAGCCTCAGCTCAACGGAGTACATGTAGAACTTGCCCTCTTCGAAGTGGTCAATCTTCTTCATGCCCGGCGTGTACTTTGCGGGGTCGGAATACCAGAAGGCAACGGGTACCGACTCCCCGGATTCCATATCGAGCTCCATCTCTTCCCAGCACTCATAGGCGATCTCGTACTCGTCGGCGTCAGCAGCGGGGATCGTCGCGGTCGCGCGCGGCGCCTCGCCGGGCGCGTAGTCGGTCTTCACGTCGTTGACGTCCAGGTTATGGAGGGCTTCGTTTTCCGATGCAACGAGCGTAATTTCGCTCTTGATGACATAGCGGAGGTAATAATCGTACCTGGTTTCGTTGAGGATAGTCGAGCTGCCTTCATAGTCAGTTCCGGTATACTCCAGTGCCGTGCCAATATAGAGAGCCTCATTGCGCGTGAGTCGATACGAGCCGCCTGCCGCGCCACCCGTAAAGGTCAGCGTCAGCCTCATGTGATCGCCAACAGGCTCAAAGCGGGCCGTCACATCGGACATAGATGCGTCCTGGACTTCAGCCAGGGTGCCCGAAGCAGCATCGGCCCGGTAGTACTTGGTTTCGACAAGTTCGCAGAGCGGCTCATCCGGCATGCCGCCCTCAACATCGGGAAAATCATAGGTATACGACTGGCCCTTTTCGAGTGTGACATTGCTCGGAAGCACGCAGTCCGTGTAGTGGGGAACCACGGTCGTATTGACCCTAACGTCGCTGCCGCCAACAACATCGGTCACACCGCAGGGCATGATGGCGTCATTCGCCGGCGTGGCGGCGTTGTCGCTGGGAGTATTTTGTTCAGCGGGTGCCGCATCGTTGGATTCATCGGTGGCGCCAGTCGGGGCCGTCTGCTGAGGCTCAGCGGTGGCTTGCGCCGCCGGAGCAGCATCGGTTGCAGGCGCGGTCGAAGCAGCTGGTGCGGTCGTTGCAGCCGTATCCTCCGCAACCGTCGGCGTCACCGGAGCCGCGGCAACCTCATCCGTCCCAGCGGCGGGATCGGCGCATTCCGTCGCCAGCGCCACGCTCGGCAGCAGCAGCTGGCCGACCATAAGCGCACACGCTCCAGCGCAAGCGATTTTGGCACCCACACAACGCCAAGTACCGTGAACCAGCGAGCAGGTGCGCTCACGCTGAGTTTGCTTATCGAAGTGCCTTCCGTTCATAACGGCCTCCTTGGTCGTAGGGGCATACCACCACAAAGGTGCCTGTCCCCTTTGCGGTGGTCCTGTACAACCAAGATGTGCCAAATGACTCCGTATGCCTAGGTTCGCAGATGCGAACCTAGGTCTCTACCTGCGGTTTAATTCAATATGATTTCGTTGTCGTCACACGCGTCCCAGGGACGCTACAATCGAGGACACGACTATTCCGTCCACCCAAAGGACTGTCCTTGAATCTGAGTAAGCCTAAAATCAACGCGCTTTTGGCACTTGCGCTCTTTACCTTTGTCTTTCTTGCCGCCGAGTTTCGATTCGACATTAATGTCGGGCTGCTCACCGGTGCCGAGCGTGTTGTGATTGCGCAGGGCTTCATCCTCGGCGCCAGCGTGATCGGCTTTATCGGATACGCGCCGCTGCTCGGGCTCGCACAGCGCAAAGGCCACTCACTGGCAGTCGTCAACGCCGCTGTTCCCATCGCCATCCTGGGATTGACCCAGGTCCAGTTCCCTACGGCCCCGCTTGCCCTCGAGATTCTGGGCTGCGTGGCATTCTTTGGGCTCGGTCTGCTGGGTGCCGCTGCTCACCACGCCTTTTCGTTGACATTCCAGGATGACCCCAAACTCGCCACTGGCGCAGGAGCGGCCTATGCCGCGGGCATCCTGATACAGTTCGCCATCAACCTGCTCAATTGCGGCGGTATCGCAGAGCTCATCGTCCTTGGCACAGCGACGATCGCCATCTCCGCCCTCAGCGTCGTTCCCCAAAAGGCTGCCGAGAGCTCCAGCCCCGCCATCAATCCCTTTGTTGAGCCCTCTCATGCCCTCGCCAAACAGGCATGCTGGAGCATCGCGCTCGTCATGATTCTTGCTTGCTTGTTCTCGACCCTCGACAACGTGGTCACACTCTCCAACGCCCACGGCACCATTGCCGTGCAAACCTGGCCGCGCCTCTTTTTGGCGGCGAGCGGCCTTGCCGCCGGTCTTGTTTTTGATCTTGCCGAGCGCCGCTACATGGGACTTGTCATGTTCGGCATCGCCGTGCTCTCGACCATTTCCATCCTGGCCGTGGAGGCCGGCGCCGATCCCAACCTGGGCCTTGTCGTCTTTTACCTGTGCTCGGGCTTTTTTGTCACGTTCTTTACCGCCACCTTTACACAGCTGGCACCGCACATGCATGCGCCCGCTCTCTGGGCCGGCATGGGACGCGCGGCCAACAACGTATGCGCGTTCACCACATCGGGTATCTCGCTGGCGCTCGTGACCTCGGACAATGTTGCTCTCATCATGATCGGTGCGCTCGTTTTGCTCGTCGCCGCCTGCGCGGCATTCGTGGCAGCCGGCTTGTTCCGCCTACCCCAAACCGAGCAGGAGCGCGAGCGCGAGCAGCTGGCAGAAGAAGTGCTCGCCGCGCCCACCGTCGAGGAGCAGCGCCAGGCCTTCATCGCCAACCACGCTCTCACCCCGCGCGAAGTCGACGTGCTCATAGCCGTAACCCAGGATGAACGCCCGCTCAAGCAGGTCGCCGAGGAGCTCGGCATCTCGATGCGCATGGTCCAGCGCCACCTGAGCTCCATCTACCAAAAAACCGACACGCAGACGCGCGCCGGTCTCGCCAAAGCCTTCCCCTCTGCCTAAAACAAAAACCACCACAAAGGTGCTGTCCCCTTTGTGGTGGTTTTGATCGGCTAGCCTTCGAGCTGCGCCACTTTGTAGCGGTAGGCAGCGGCAATGACGTCTTTACAGCCTTCGCGTCCCAACTTGGCGCGGTTGACAACGATATCCTTACCGCTCGTCATCTTCCACTTTCCGGCGCTGTAGCGCTTATAGAACGCCTCGCGCGCCTTCTGCTGCTGCTTGACCAGCTTGGCGCCCTTCTTTTTGTTAAGACCGCGCTTCTTGCGCACGATCTCGACGCGGTCCTCAAAGGGAGCGGTCACCAATACGGCAATGTGGTTGGGGTTGTTACGCAGCAGGTAATCGGACAGGCGGCCTTCGATAATGCAGCTCTCGGTCTCACCCAGATCCAAAATCACCTGGCTCATCTTTTGGAACAACTTGTCCGAGTACGAACGGGCATCGTAGCGGTCGGGCAGAAACGCCATGTTCTCCACGGCCAGGCGCTCGTCGTAGGCGGCCATCTTGTCGAGCGACTCGCCCGCGCGCAGCGACGCACGCACCAGCAGCTCGTTATCGTACAGCGGAATCCCCAACTCGTCGGCAAGCATGCGACCAATCTCGTGGCCCTCGGCGCCAAAGTCGCGCGCGATGGTAATGACCACAGGATTCTTCTTGTTCTCCAGATCGCTCATCGCGATTCCTTTCTAACAAATGAGAAATAGGCGATTCCTGATTCTCATTTTGTCACTTACGACCGTCCTGGTTTCCCAAGTGCGGCAGATTGCCCCGAAAGAGGAGCGCCGCGTACTAAATGTACGCAAGCGACGATTGAGGGGCAAGATGCCGTGCTTGGGGAAGCAGGACTACGCTGCCACAATACGGCGTTGATACGCTCGAACCAGCAACGAGATACCAAAGTTGAGTACAAAGTACATCGCAAACACCAGGCCGTAGAGCATAAGAACCTGCGACAGATCGATCGCGTGGGCCATCACGACGTTTGCCGTGTACATGAGCTCGGCCACGTTAATGCCCGAAAGATACGAGCTGTCCTTGATGACGGTCGTGCACTGGCTAAACAGCGCCGGAATGATCGTCTTAAACGTCTGCGGCAGAATGATGTAGCGCATGGTGGCAAAGAAGCCAAAGCCCTGGCTCTGCGCTGCCTCAAACTGGCCGCGCGGAATCGAGTTGAGGCCGCCGCGCACAATCTCGGCCATAACAGCGCTGGTAAACAGCGTAAAGGCGATGGTCGAAATCACAATGTCCAGACCCTGCACCGTAAAGTAGATAAACAGAATCCACAGCAGGTTCGGCGTGCAACGGAACAGCTCGATGTAGGCGCTCACCAAAATACGGAACGGGCGGGGCGCATAGCTCTTAACGAGCGCCAGCACCGTGCCAAAGATGAGCGAGAAAAAGATCGACAGCGCCGAGATCTCGATCGTCTTAACAAAGCCGCCCCAAATGTAGAGCAGGTTGGTCGCGTTGAAGATTTCCATGCGCTAGGCCTCCTCTACGTTGTCGAGCCCCAGCTCGGCCAGGCTCACGCCGCGCGGACGCTCCTTGGAGCGGCGCTCGAGCCACTGCACCAGCATGGCGAGCGGAAAGCAGATGATGAAGTACATAAGGCAGCAGACGATGTATCCCTGCAGGTAACCGTACAGACTCACAAAGTTGTCGGAACGGTACATAAGGTCGCCGCCGGCCACAAGCGCCAGCACCGACGTGTTCTTGACCAGGTTGAGCGCCTGGTTACACAGCGGCGGCAAAATAATCTTGAACGTCTGGGGCAGCACGATGTACCAGTAGGCCTGCGCACGGGTGAAGCCCTGGCTCTGGGCCGCTTCCATCTGACCGCGCGGAACCGCCTCGATACCGGTGCGGATGACCTCCGAGATGTAGGCCGCGTGATACAGGCCCACGCCCAAGAAGCCCAGCACGAACGGCGCGATGCGCACCGGCTGGTCGGCACCGGTTATGGCCTGTAAAAACTGCGGACCGGCCATGTACATAAAGAGCACCTGTACGGGCAACGGGGTGTTCTGGTAAAACTCCACGTACACGCGGCTTATGGCGCGCAGCACGCGCGAGCGAGTGGTAGAGAACACGCCCAGCAGCGTGCCCAGCACCAGCGACAGCAGCAGACCGGCAACGACCACCTGCAGCGTCACGCCAAAGCCCTCCCAGAAGGGCCCCATGTTTTGAAATGTCGTCGACCAACGGTCGGCGTCAAATAATCCTTCGAGCATTTGATTCCTTCCCTGGACGATGCGCCTATACAAGACCCCAGGTCTTGACCTCTTGGTCGAGCCAGCCGTCGGCCAGGCGATCGCAAATCACCTGATCGACCACGGCCGAAAGGTCGCAGCCCTTCTTGGTCGCCACGCCGTAGCCCTGCTCGCCAAACTTGACCTCGGGCTGCAGCAGCTCAACGGTCTCGTTCATGTAACCGGCCAGCGTGGAGCGGTCCATGGCAAAGACGTCGATATTGCCGGCGTCGAGCGAACTCTTGATGATGGGGTAGCCGCTAAAGGCCCTAAACTCTGGCTTGCAGCTAAAGCCGTTGTCCTTGATCATCTGCTCGATCAGGCCCTGCGTGGTGGCACCCTGGCTCACACCAATGACCTTGCCGTCCAGGTCCTCAATCGAGGTAAAGCCCGAACGCTTCTTGACCATGAGTCCCACGTAGTCGGTGCGGTACGGCGTCGAGAAATCCCAGCTCTTCTTGCGCTCGTCGGTGATGGTGTAGGTCGCCGCGACCACGTCGAGTTGGCCGTTATCGATCAGCGGGCCGCGTGTCTTGGGCGTTACGTCGGTAAACTCGACAAGCTCCTGGGCGCGGGCCTCCTTGTAGCTCACGCCAAAGACGGCAGCGGCGATCTGGTAGCACAAATCGACCTCCATGCCCTCAAAGCGGCCCTTGGCGGTGTCGTAATAGCCGTAGCCGGGAACGTCCTTCTTAACGCCGGCATTCAGATGGCCACGCGACTTAATGGCCGCAAGCTTAGACCCCTTGTCGGAGTCCTCGCCGCTGGTGGAGTTGCCGCAACCGGCAAGCGCGATCCCCGTCAGCGCAAGCATACCGGCGCCCGCCAGCTGCAAAAAGTGACGGCGCGACACGGCCGTCCTTGTCATATCCGTCATGTCCATCACCGCGCCTAGTGCAGAATCTTGGACAGGAACTCGCGGCAGCGCGGGTTCTCGGGGTTATCGAAGAAGTGCTCGGGCGTGCCCTCCTCCAGAATGCGGCCGTCCTCCATAAAGATGACGCGGTCGGCCACCTGACGCGCAAAACCCATCTCGTGCGTCACGCAGATCATGGTGATGTCCTCCTGCGCGAGCTCAATCATAACGTCCAGAACCTCCTGGACCATCTCGGGGTCGAGCGCCGAGGTCGGCTCGTCAAACAGGATGATGGGCTGCTTGGTGCACAGGGCACGGGCGATGGCGATGCGCTGCTGCTGACCGCCCGAGAGATTCTGCGGATACTCGCCGGCCTTATGCGCCATGCCAACGCGCTTGAGCGCGGCGATGGCGATCTCGGTCGCCTCCTCCTTGCTCTTCTTTTGCAGCTTGATGGGCGCGAGCGTCAGGTTGCCGAGCACCGTCATGTTGGGATACAGGTTGAACTGCTGAAACACCATGGAACTATACTTGCGAGCCATCTCCAGGTGATTCTTTTTGGTGAGCGGCGTACCGTCGATGACGACCTCGCCCGACGTGGGCTCCTCCAGATAATCGACGCAACGGATGAGCGTCGACTTACCCGAGCCGGAAGGCCCGATCATTACGAGCTTCTCGCCGCGCTTGACGGTGAGATTGATATCTTTGAGCACATGCAGGTCGCCAAAGTACTTGTTGAGATGCTTGATCTCGATCATGTCTGCCATGAATGTCCCTTCCCTGCGTTTACACGAGTTGAACTATTGTACGGAAAGAACCGCGTTTCCGCAGCCCACACTACATTCCCGTAAAGAACCCGCAACCTTTAACCCACTCATTGGGGACAGACTTAAATGAGTACCTGCTCATTGGGCACTCATTTAAGTCTGTCCCCAATGAGCACCGCCCAGCAAAAAAGGGGCGTGACCGCAATGGCCACGCCCCCTCAACATCAACTATATGCCGCTCGGCCCCTACGCGAGTTTGGCTCCGACGATCTTTGCCGCGGCCGGCTTATCGAAGTTGCCACCGGTGGCCTTGCCGAGTGCGCCCATAACCTGGCCCATCTGCTTCTTGGACGTGGCGCCCAGCTCGGCGATAACCTGCTCGATCAGGGCCTCGAGCTCCTCGCCCGAAACCTGCGCGGGCAGCAGGCTCTCCAGAATCTTGACCTGCTCGGTCAGGTTGTCGGTACGCTCCTGGTCGGTGCCGGCCTTGATGGACATCTCCAGCGTCTCGCTCGTCTGCTTGATCAGACGCTTGATCATGCTGTTGACGTCTTCCTCGGTCACATCGCGGCGCTCATTGACCTCGATATTCTTCACCTCGGCCTTAACCTGGCGAATGATGGACAGGCGAACCTTGTCCTTGGCCTTCATGGCCGCAATCATTTCCTTCTGCAGCTCTTCGTTGGTCATCTGCAAATCCTCCTCAATAGTGTGGGCGGCACTCGCGCGAGCACCGCCCCATGATTACTCAGTCGTCGACGAATCGTCGGTCGAACTCTTGGTGACACCCTTCAGACTCACGTTATAGGGTACGTCTTTGGGCATGGGGTTGACGGTGATGTCGGCATCCTTCTTGTACTGCTCCAGCCACTCGCTGTACGCGGTGCTGGCCGCTTGCGTCTTCACCACGTTGGAGACGTACTTTTTGATGTCCTTGGGCACCTGGTTGATGTCATCAACCTGATTATCGACATGGAAGTAGTCGGTGCACTTGATGATGTGGTAGCCATAGGTCGACTCGACGACTTCGCTCACGTCGCCCTTGTTGAGTCCCTCGAGCGCCGTCTGGTAGCTGTCGACAAAGGTGGTGAGCTTATCCCAGCCCACATCGCCCTTCTTCTCCTTGGAACCGGTGTCCTCGGAGTACTGCTCAACGGCGTCCTCAAAGCTCAGCTCACCGGAGTTGATCTTGTCCAGGCACTCCTGCGCCTTGGCCTTGGCGGCAGCCTTGTCCTCGTCGGAAGCGTCGGAATCAACCTTGATCAGGATGTTCGACGAGCGGCGGGCGTCGTTGTAGCTGGACAGATTTTCGTTGATGTAATCGACAATCTCGCTGTCCTTGGGCTTGCTCGTGGGCGCGACGGCATCCTTGAGTTTCTGTTGCGCCAGACTCTCCTTGAGCGAGTCCTTGTAGGTGTCCTCGGTATAGCCGTAGGTCTTGAGGGTCTTCTTAAAGGCCTTGGCTCCGCCCGCGCTCTTGCACGCGTCCTTCCAAGCCTTCTCGACCTCCTCGTCCGACACCGTCACGCCGTTCTCCTTCTGTGCCTGTTGAAGCAGAATCTGCTGCGTGTAGGAGTCGATGAGTTGCTTGCGGTACTTCTTGGGCGTGAGGTCGTTGTCAACCAGATACTGCGCCCAATCCTCATCCTTGGTGTAGCCGTAGGACGTGCGCATGCTCATGATCTGCTTGGTCACGGTGTCCTCGGTAAGGTTGGTGCCGTTGATAGTGGCAGCAACACCGCCGGTCAGCTTGTAGCTCGAGGTGTCCTCAGCCTGCGACATAAGGCCGGAGCACGCCATCGCCGAGACGGAAAGCAGCATCGCCAGCACGCCGATGACCACCAGAACGATCTTGACGGTCTTAGACACGTACGTCTTGCGCTGCTTCTTGCGAGAGCTGGAGGCAGCGCGGGCCTGCTGCTCGGGCGTCGGCGCGGCCTCGGAGTTCTTTTTCTTATTTGCCATAGTTGGCCTTTCGCATAACGAATCGAACAAACGCCATTGTGTCACAACGCAGCCCCCGCGGCACGCTTGGTGCATTGGGGACAGATTAATCTGCACCATTTTGGTGCAAAGGGGACAGCTCTGGCAGCCGGCAGTTAGGGACAGTCCCCAAGTGCCGACTCAGCCCCACCTTAGAAGTGGCGGCGGATGGCGTCGACCATGCCCTGGGGCGTGGTCTGGCCGAGCACGTCGGCTGCGGCATCGGCGCCCATAAAGATGTTCATGAGTGCCTGCAGGGCCTCGACCTGGCCGCCCGGCTCGGCGATGCCCAGATTGATGACGATCTGCGCCGGCACCGGAGCGCCCATGCCAGCCATAGCGTTAAATGTCACGGGCGCGGCGGGCTTCACCACCGCGATATAGGGCTTGGCCACAAACCCCGGATCGGTATGCGGAATGGCAATGTTTGCCGCCGGCATAGCGAGACCCGTGGGATAGGCATCCTCGCGCGTGCGGACGGCATCGAGCCAACCGGATGCAATGTAGCCATGTGGTGCAAGCTCGCCCTCAAGCCGCGCGAACACCTCATCCGGCGTCGCACACTCCCAATCAAAAAACACCAGCTCAGGCGTAAACAGCGCTTCGTTATCCGCCATGCGCTCACCTCTCTCACCTAGCCACCTGCGACGTTCTTGAATGACTAGTCGTTAAAGAACGTCGCAGGTGACTACCCAAAACAAAAGGTGGCCACGCGCGTCTTGGCGCCAATGACCACCCTGACTACTCGGCTAAATTGTACTGTGCGCCGCTAGCCGCGAGGCGCGTCAATTGCGACCTTGCCGCTCTCCAGCACGTGAACGCGGCCGTCGACGAGCATCTGCACGACCTCGGGATACAGCACGTGCTCGATCGCGTGGATGTGCTCCTCGAGCGTGTCGACGTCCCAGCCCTCCTCAACAGTCAGCGCACGCTGGGCAATGATGGGACCGTTGTCGTAGATCTCGTTGGCAAAGTGCACGGTCACGCCGGTCACCTTGACGCCGCGAGCAAACGCATCGTCGATCGCGTGGGCACCGGTAAAGCTCGGCAGCAGCGCCGGGTGCAAGTTGACCACGCGGTTGGGGAACGCCGCCAGCAGCGGGGTGTGCACCATACGCATGTAGCCGGCCATCACCACGTACTCGCAGCCGCGCTCGAGCAGCTCGTGCGCGATGATCTCGTCGGCGGCGATGGGGTCAGCATAGACATCCTTGGACAGCGTGAGCGTCTGGATGCCCGCGCGCTCAGCGCGCTGCAAACCCTTAGCCGAAGGACGGCTCGACACCACAAGCTCAATCGAAGCGTTGAGCTTGCCGGCGGCGATCAGATCGATCAGCGCTTGCAGGTTGGTACCCGAACCGCTGATGAGCACACCGATCTTGAGCGGCTCAGCCGTATCGGTGCCGGTCGGACGGGTGTAGGGCACAAAGCCCAAGCTCTCGGCAGCAGCCATCTGCTCGTTAGCGCTCATCGGAGTACACGACCTTACCGGAACCCTCAACGCACTCGCCCACGCGGAACGGCTTCTCGCCCAGCGCGACCAGGGCCTCGGTAACCGCGGCCTCGTCCTCGGGGGCGACGATCAGGCACAGGCCAACGCCCATGTTGAAGGTCTTGCATGCCTCGTTGGGCGCGAGCTCGGCCTGGCGCGACACGTAGGTGATGACGGGCGGAACGTCCCAACCCATCTCGGCGCCGTTGCGGGTGACCACGGCGTCGACGTCGTCGGCAAGCGCGCGGTTGAGGTTCTCGGTAATACCGCCGCCAGTAATGTGGGCGATAGCGTGCACGTTGGCGCCGCCGCGGAGCAACTCAAGAATCGGCTTGACATAGATGCGCGTGGGGGCCAACAGGGCGTCTGCCAGCGATGCGCCGCCGAGCTCCTCGAGCGGACGGCTCAGCTCCTCGGCCTTAGCGGCGGCCTCGGGCGTGCCCGGCTTAATGCCGTCGACGCCAATGACCTTGCGCACGAGCGAGTAACCGTTGGAGTGCACGCCGGTGGAAGGCAGGCCCAGAATCACGTCGCCGGGGCGGACGTTTGCGGGATCGAGCATCTTGGGACGGTCGACGACGCCCACGGTAAAGCCGGCAAGGTCGTAGTCGGCCGGAGCCATGACGCCGGGGTGCTCGGCCATCTCGCCGCCCACGAGCGCGCAGCCCGCGAGCTTGCAGCCGTCGGCCACACCCTTGATGATCTTTGCCATGTGCTCGGCCTCAATGTGGCCGATGGCAACGTAGTCCAGGAAGAACAGCGGCTCGGCGCCCGAAGCCAAAATGTCGTTGACGCACATGGCGACCAGGTCCTGGCCCACCGTCTCGTGACGATCCATGATCTGGGCGAGCACAAGTTTGGTGCCCACGCCGTCGGTACCGCTGATCAGAATCGGGTCTTCCATATCCTTAAGCGCGGCGGCCGAGAATAAGCCACCAAAGCCACCGATACCGCCGATGACCTCGGGACGGTTGGTGTCCTTAACCATTTGCTTAATGGCGTCGACGGCGCGGCCGCCCTCGGCGGTATCGACGCCGGCGTCCTCATACGTCACATGCTTGCTGTCGCTCATCTGAGCCTTCCTCTCCCACTACCGTCCGCCGCGCGGGCGCCAAACGGTGCTCATAGTTGCGTTCATTTCGGCGCGCGCCATAACAGCACGCGCCGTCATATCAACAAAACAGCAGGTAAAACCTACCAAAATGAACCTGTCCCTACATGGCAGGTTTTAGGCCTCGCCGTGCTTCTCTTCCCAGCTGCGGTCGTCGTATTTCTCGACCACGGCGTCGTCGTCAAAGTGCAGCGGCTTATCCAGGTTGCGGGGCTTAAAGCCCTCCATAAACTTGTCGCGGCCAAAGCTCTCGGGAATCGCCACGGGGTAGCGGCCGGTAAAGCACGCATCGCAGTAACCGCCCTTGGGCATGACCTTCAGCAGGCCCTCGACCGAAAGGAAGGCCAGCGAATCGGCGCCGATATACTCGCAAATCTCGTCGACCGTCTTGTTGGCGCTGATAAGCTGCGACTGTACGTCGGTATCGATACCGTAGAAGCACGGCCAGATGACCTCGGGCGAGTTGATGCGGATATGAATCTCCTTGGCGCCAGCGTTGCGCAGCATCTTGACGAGCTGCACCATGGTGGTGCCACGCACGATGGAGTCGTCGATGACGACCAGGCGCTTGCCCTCGATGTTGTCGCGCAGCGGGTTGAGCTTCATGCGCACGCCCATGGCGCGCAACTCCTGCGTAGGCTCGATAAACGTACGGCCCACGTAGCGGTTCTTGATGAGGCCCTCGCCAAAGGGAATGCCGCTCTCGTGCGAATAGCCCTCCGCGGGCGGCAGGCCGGAGTCGGGCACGCCGATGACCAGGTCGGCCTCGACGGGCTCCTCATGTGCCAGCTGACGACCCATGTCATAACGGCAGGCGTAGACGCTCTTGCCGTTCATGATGGAATCGGGGCGAGCAAAGTAGACCTGCTCAAAAATGCAGTTAGCAGGCTCTTCGGCGGCAGGCACGCCCTGCTCGGACACAAGGCCCTCGGCGCTGATGCGCAAAATCTCACCGGGACGGACGTCGCGGACGTACTCGGCGCCCACGATATCGAGCGCGCAGGTCTCGGAGGCAACGACCCAGCCGCCGGCGCGCGTGACATGGGTGGTGGCGTCGACCGTCGCGGCGCCGTCCTGCGACGGCAGCTGCGAAACGGATGCGGCATCGGCCTGGTCCAGGCCCTCATCCACCAGCTTGCCCAGCACGAGCGGGCGAATGCCGTGCGGATCGCGGAATGCGTAGAGCGCCTGCTCGTTGATGAGCGTCATGGCGTAGCCGCCGCGCACGAGCTCCATGGTCTTGCGAATGCCCTCGCGCAGATGGCCAGTACGCTGAGTAAAGTAGCCGATGAGTTTGGTCGCGACCTCGGAATCCGAGTTGGAGAGGAACGGTACGCCCAGCTCGATCAGCTGGCGACGCAGCTCGTCGGTGTTGACGAGGGTGCCGTTGTGCGCGAGCGCGATAATGACGCTATTGATGGTAGAGAGGTGCGGCTGAGAGGCTTCCCAGCTCTTGGCGCCGGCGGTGCCGTAGCGCACATGACCCACGGCCAGCTGACCGGAGAGCGTCGACAAGTCGGCATTGGAGAACACGCGGTCGAGCAGGCCCAGATCCTTGCGGACCATAACCGTACCGCCGTCACCAACGGCGATTCCCGCCGATTCTTGGCCGCGATGCTGCAGTGCACGCAGGCCAAAGTACGTCAGTCGAGCCACGTCGCGATCGGGCGCCCAGACACCAAAAACGCCGCATTCCTCATGCAGCTGGTCAGAGTCCGGATCATACGTCGACATGGCGTTCACCTGTCCCGCGGCACGCTCGGCCGCGCGGATGGTTTCTTGAGACATGGCATCCCCTCAGAGCCTCGTATTTTGGCGTTACCCGCCTTATTATACGCACGGCGCGACGCGCTCCCCCGCGCATGAGCAGCGCTTTTTAAAAGCCCACCGAGCTTATTATCCGTTTTGCGACCAAACATTTTATTGGGTAGTCCACTCTCAGGGGCAACGGCCTCGAAGACTTCCCGTGCGCCGTGTCTCGCCCGCGCTAGGGGCTACATTGTTGCAATTGGGACGTTCGTCCTGTCTTTTAGCTGGTCGTCGGCGTATCCTTGTAGGCTACTACAAGACGAGAAAGGTAGCGTATGGATCGAAATCAACTCGACCCCAGTGTCCCCAGCACCACGGAGGCCAAGAAGATCCCCCTTATCATCAAGGTCTACGCAGTCCTGTGCACCCTATCTGGCGTGGGCACGCTCCCGTCAGTCGCCGTCTTTATGTGGCAGGTCATCACCGCACTCATTAACGGCAACGTCGCCGCTAAGCTCGGTGATAACACCCTGGTCGCGGTTGGCCTTATCGTCGCCGGCATTATGCTCTCGGCGGCAAGCGCGATCATCTTGATCGTCTTTGGCCTGGACCTCATCAAGGACCAGCGGCGCAATGCCGCCCGCCTGTCTTACGTCCTCATCGCATTTACCGTCGTGGAGCTTTTAGTTGACGTGATGCTCCAGGGCATCGGACCCTTCCTGCTGCGCCCCGCCGTCCAGCTTGTCATCCTCATTGCGCTGTCGGCCACCGTCGACCCCACGCTACGCCAGGAGCGCGAACTGCAGCGCCGTCTGCAAGAGATGCTCGACCGCGATGCCGCCGCCGAGGGGATGCTCGGCCGCGACGAAACCGGCGAGGGCTACATCAAGCTCAACTACTTCAACCTGTTCTGGGTATTCTTCGTCTGCAGCGTGTTAGGTCTCATTCTCGAGGAAGTCTGGCATATGGTCGTCGTCGATCCCGGCGTCTATCAGGACCGTGCCGGTATGCTATTTGGCCCCTTTAGCCCCATCTACGGATTTGGCGCGATGCTCATGACCATGGCGCTCAACCGCTTCTATAAAAAGAATCCTCTGATCATTTTCCTGGTAAGTGCCCTGATCGGCGGCGCTTTCGAGGTGTTTGTAGGCTGGTTTATGCAGACCTCATTTGGCGTGGTGTCGTGGAGCTATTCACACATTAGGCTATTCGGCATGCCCGATCCCATCGCGGTATTGACCGGGGGACGCACATGCACGCCGTTTGCCTGCATGTGGGGCCTGGGTGGCCTCATCTGGATCAAGGTCTTGCTGCCGCGCCTGCTTAAGCTCATCAATATGATTCCATGGAAACGCCGCTACTCTGCTACCGTCATCCTGACCGCCGTCATGTTGATCGACGGCGTCATGACGCTACAGTCGCTCGACTACTGGTACCAGCGCGTCAACGGCACGGAGCCGGATATTCCCGTCGCGCAGTTCTACGGCAAGTATTTCGATAACGATTACATGGAGAACCGCTTCCAGAGCATGACCATGAGCCCCAAGGATGCGACGCGCGTGTAGCGTCACGCAATGCCGAGATTACCCAACGCACAGAAAAGCCCGCTGGCAGACTGATTGAACTGCCTCCCATTTCTTGGACATGAGAAATGGGAGGCTTTCTTTATGCGCGT
>OJOL01000044.1_pt1 | contig 74665 bp, 64 predicted proteins | sample 1598121 | NCBI WGS metagenome assembly OJOL01 (sample SAMN01915219, study PRJEB22387) | human gut metagenome | isolation source: stool | host: Homo sapiens | place: USA
AAGGGCAATACGGCTGCGCCGAATATTATCCCTCTCCCTGTTCCTCGGTCTGCAAGGTGGCTTACTCCGATAACTGCCACATCCGCAGCGACGACCCCAACATTGCTCTGGAATATGGCTGTATGAAGAAATGGGACGACTGCTCTTCCAAATGCGAACGTGCTTATACCGACATGTGCCGTGAACGTACCGCCGTATCGACGCCTTACGGCTGCGAAAGCTATTACAGCGACTGTTCTTCAAAATGCCAGACCGCCTATGCCGACAACTGCCGGAACCGGAGCGACAACAGTTGTTCTTACGGTTGCCAGTCCTATTGGGGCGATTGCTCTTCTAAGTGCCAAACCTGTTATGCTGACAATTGCCGGAACAGAACGGCGGCAAACTGTTCTTACGGCTGTCAGTCCTATTGGGGCGATTGTTCTTCTAAGTGCCAAACCTGTTATGCTGACAATTGCCGGAACAGAACTGCCGTCATCTCTTCCTGTCCGGCAAACGCAACCTGCTCCTATTTCTCCGACTGCTCCTCCAAAATTAGTTCCTGGTCCTGCAACTCCGGTTATAAACAAGAAGGAAGCTCTTGTGTCGTGGCTAGACCAAGCTGCAATATTGGCGATATTTTCTATACCGATAACACATGCAGTGCTGATGTTGTTTCGGGGAAAACTGTACTGGGTATTGTCGTATATAATAACGGTGGTGTCGGCGGTCAAATTACGGCACCGTGGCCGATTGATACGAATGGTAATAAAACCAGCAGCAACTCAACGACCATGACCTGGGGCGGTTACGGCACAGATATTTCAAGCTTACCGAACTATACGTCCAGTAGTTCCGCATCAACAGACTATGACAGCTGCGGTAATACGGACAAGATTGTTGCGGCGGGTAATGCCAGCACTTATCCGGCCGCCTGGGCGGCACGGAAATATGCGCCGACGACAGATACGGCCGGCAAATGGTGCCTGCCGGCGGCCGGTATTATGACCAACATCTATAATAATCAGGACGCTATACAAACAGCGATCTCAAAAGTAGGAGGTGTTTCCTATCCGAACTGTTGTAACTGGTCTTCGTCGGAGACCTCGAACGGCGGCGCGTGGAGCTTATCCTTTATCTACAGTGGCGGTTTGGGCCACGGCAGCTTTAAGGGCTACGATTACTACGTTCGCCCGGTGCTCGAGTTTTAGAAAGGAGAAGGAGAAAGATAATGATGAAGAAAGAAAACAAAAACTCCTATGATTGGATATTCGGGTGTAAATTCCCAACTGCGTTGGGCCCCTTTCGTCCCATAAGCCTTGAACTTCGCTTATAGCTCGTTCTCGCCAACTATCGACTCCAAGCCCGAACATGACAATATTTTTCTTTGTCATCCTCGGGCGGCACGTAGTGCCAGACCCGGGGATCCATGTAAACCCGAACATGACAAGCACTTTCCTTGTCTTTCCCGTACTTAACATGTGAATCTATAAAGAAGATATTCGGGTCAAGCCCGAATATGACAATAATAAAAAAGAGTTCAAATATGACAGTAACAAAAAAGAGTCCGAACATGACGGAAAAAATAAAAATCTCCGTAAATACGGGGCTTTTTGATAAAAAAAGGTCATCTGAAAACAGATGACCTGAAAAAATTTTTCTTACTTCAGATTGTTCGAATATTCCGCTCAGGATATTCGACCATTGTTTTGGACGGCGTTTCCAAATATACGTAATGGACAAGTCTTGCAGCATGTCTGATACGGATATCTGCAGCATCGTCGGCGCGGATGAATAAAATGTCACGGTAACCATCCCCGGCATTTTTCATTGCGACCAGCCAGCCTTGATTGCCGTCCACCATAGCCTTAACGAAAGTCGGATAGAAATGTCCCTTGAACTCTTCGCGATAATCTTTTTCGATTATCTTCCAGACTTTCCAGACATCGGCTCTGGTTTTCAGTTTCGGCTCATCCTTTACTTCGACGCAAATTTCGTTATCCGCACGGTAAACGCGATAAGCTTTGCCGTGAAGAACAATTTTTTCGCCGGGGTCAAGAACATTAAACTTGAGGTTCGTGACGTTGGCAAAAATAACATTTGCATCCAAATCCCAGCAATATTCCGTATTGCTGTATTTGAAACGGAACAGAACACAAATTTCCTTGTGCATTTGTTCGTTGTTAACCGTAAAGTCCACAGCCGAAAAGCGGACAATGTTCGAAATCTTCTGACCCGGAAACAAATTGGCCAATTCATGCTCAATCTGTCCCAAAGTAACTGTCTTTTTCATACTTTGTTTATAATTATAATGGTTTGACATAATTTCTATTTAAGAGGGTTTTATTTTAACAAAAACGGCATTTTCAGTCAACTTATATTAGCCGTCACTTTTTCACAAAAAAATGATTTTCCGGTCTTTTTATTTGAAAAACAGGGTTTAGATACAATGCGTCTTCTGTTTTTTTTAATATTCACAGTTAAGGATTGTTACGATGAACAGACATTATTTGCTTCTTTCGGCGGTTTTGACCGGCTCATTTCTGGTTGCAGACGCGCAAGCCGCTTTTGTTTCTTCTGACACCTATGCCGATGCCGTTATTCATTCCAGCGACAAAGACATCAACGCGCCCAAAAGCGTCCGGCAGCGAATTGCGGCCAACGAAACGCGCCGCAACCATCGTTTTTCAGACTTTGCCAAAGACTATGCCGACTTCAAAAACCGTCTGAGCAAAGAATACAATTTTGACTATTCAATCGATGTTTCCTATATGCCGCAGCACGGCGCTCCGAACGGCAAACGCGCCTCGCAGCAGATTTTGATTTATCCGACCTTTTCATGGACAAACTTCAAAAACGAATACGGTACAGGAACCCTTACCGCCGCCTACAACATTGCCCGTTACGGCGGTGCGCAGGCTTCAAAGGTCGGCAGCAACATCGGCGTGGCAACCGCCATCAACGACTATGACTCGCCCTCCAACAGCTTTGACGAATTGCTGTATACCTATCAGCTCGGCGGCAGCTGGGATTGGCTGACTATCGGCCTCGGCCAGTTTCCGATGTATAATTTCGACGGAAGTGCCTACAACTCCAACCAACAGGTTAACTTTATCAACTACGCCCTGTCGCAGAACGCCAGTTCCACCTACTCTACCGCCGGCGTCGGCACTTATGTTCAGATTGCGCCGAACAGCGACTGGACTTTTGTGCTTGGCGCGCAGGACGCCACCAACGTCGACGGCATCAGCGTCCGCGTCAACAATCTGGACGAAGAACACTACACCACTTTCGGGTCAATTTCCTACACGCCGACAATCAAAGGGCTGGGTGCCGGACAGTACTCCATTCTGTTGTACAACATGCCAAGCGTGAAAGAACAGCAAGGAACGACCAACGGCTGGTCGCTGAACCTGTCGCAGGACTTCGGCGACAAACTTAGTTTGTTTGCGCGGATTAACGGCGTATCCGGCAATGTTGCGACCATTAACCAGTCGTGGGTACTGGGCGGCGTTTACAACAATCCGCTCGACCGCAATCCTCTGGACCAAATCGGTCTGGCATTTGCCTACAACAAAATTGACGAAAAAGCCGTCGGTTCGAAGCTGGACCATGACGCTGAAAAAGTCATCGAAGCCTATTGGGCCTGGGGAATTTCAAAATGGATGACCCTGACGCCGGATATCCAGTTTTACATTGATCCGGCCGAAAATCCGAAATCAGATTACGCAACGGTCGTATCGCTGCGCGCAACTTTCTTCTTCTGACGAAAAAAGCCGGTTAAGACCGGCTTTTCCGTTACATGCTGACATTTCTCCGCCCGGAGGCTTTGGCCATGGCCAGCTTTGTCATCTGAAAATCGTTGTTTTTGACGCCGGCTTCCAGCGAAGCAAGCGCCGAACGGGGATCCATCTGACGGATACGCTCCTGAAGGCAGGTGTCTATGATTTTTCCCAACTTGATTATCGTTTCAATATTTTCGGTTTTATACGGACGAATACCTTCGCTGTTAAAGCTGATTTCAATCCCTTCCCGGCTGTTATAAACCGCCGTCAGATGAAGGCCGCTGGACGTATTTCGGCTGGAACGCGATAAGATAATGTCGCCTTCTTCCAGATTGGCTTTGTCGGCTTTGGTCGGCTTTTCGATGATGCAGTCGGGAAAGTTCTTTTTGACATATTGTTTAAACATCGGGCAGGAAACCATACTGTGCCCCTCGGTCGTATTGCCGTCTGGCATAAAACGTTCCAAATCTCCGGTTTCCTGATTGACATCATAAAGGCAGCGCATGACCGAAGCAACGCAGTAGTTTGAGCCTTTGGGAATGCCGCCGCGCGGATAGACGACATCGAAAAAGTGCTTTTTGATATAATTTTTCTTATCCATACCGCTTTTGGCTTTGACAATATTCTGATACTGAACCAGCTTGGCAAAAAGCTTTTCCTTAATCAGCCATTCCCTGCGTTTCTGCAATGCGTCGTCGACCTGTGCCCGGGCGTTCATTTCGGCCATCACGGCTTCGCCGGGGATTTTTCCGGTTGTGGCGGCCTGCGTACCCAAAAGCGTGTTGCCTGCCTGCGGAATGGTCGCCGCACACTGCAATGCCAGATACATGGATACCCGTTTCAAACTGCGCAGCAAAGCTATTTTCTGCTTTTTGATGCGGTTTTTGACGGCCTTTTTGCGTTCTTTGGGGTTCAATCCTGCCTGAGCGGCATCTGAAATTTTCTGCTGCATTATTTCTAACCTGTTGTAATATCATTCCGTTTACAATAAAACTATAACACGCCCCTTAAATAAAATCATCAAAAAAATATTTATACAGATGCCAATAATTTTAACTTTACTTTTACCGCGTTTTGTTTGTAAATAACTAAATAAATTCAGCTCTTGAAAAGAATACGATAAAGCTATGAAATATATTTATAATCTTTCGTTTTTAGGGATTTTGACCGTTATGTGCAGCGCATGCAAAACCCAGGTCATTACGCCGGCGATTGTTCCGCCGGTTGAAATTGAAGCGCCGCAGCCGGCGCCGACCAGCCATTCGCTCGGTATCATCGGAGCCGTCGAACCGGTTTACGTACTGCCGATGAAAGCGCCCTTTGCCGGGCGCATTGACACCGGCGCCGAAACTTCTTCCATTGACGCTTCCGACATCAAAACCTTTGAGCGTGACGGCGAAAAGTGGGTTTCTTTTACAATTGTCAACCGCGAAACCGGCGAGAAGCACCGTTTTGAAAAAGAACTGGCCCGCCAGACGAAAATTACCCGCATCAACCAGCACGAAAAACGTCTGGTCGTCAATTTGGACGTTAAGCTCGGCAATGAAATAATTACTGCCGAATTTTCGTTGGCCGACCGCTCAAAATTCGAATATCAGGCGCTCATCGGGCGCAATATCCTGACCGGCCGCGCCATCGTCGACACGTCGCTGGAAAACACGCTCCACTAAAACTTCTTTGTAAGGCAAAAATATGCTGAAAAAATTTACTTCCGTCCGTTTTATCCTGACAATCGGTCTGCTTTTGTCCGTCGCCTTTGCGGCATACAGCATTTATTACAAGGTTCGCTACTGGGGTTTCGACTTTGCCCCGAAAAAATCAACCGCCGTATGGACGATTGAAGCGCAAATCAGCTTTATGCCGAACGGCGAGCCGATTAAGGTTTCGCTGGCAACGCCGAAAGTAAGCAAAGAATATAAGATTTTGGACGAGGATACGGTTGCCGACGGCTATAAGGTAAGCAAGGATACAAAAGAAAACCGGATTGTGCTGACTTCAGCCCCGAGAGAAGACAAACAGCAGTTATATTACCGCATTCTGCTGTTTGACAACGAAGACGGCCGCGGCAAAATTCCGGCGCCGGTTCCGTCCAATCCGGAAAAACCGGTTTTTGACGAACAGCGGCTGGCCGTTGCCAAAGAACTGCTGGAACTTTCGACCAAACAGCCGGGCAATGTTCCGCAGCAGGTTATCCGCCTGCTTAATCAGAATCCGCCGGACGCAACGGTTTTGGCTTTCCTGCCGATGAAAAAAGGCCAGAAAGACATCGCCGAAGCCACCGGCAACCTGCTGGCGCTGAGAAACGTGCCGACGCGCATGGTTCGCGGCATTAAACTGGAAGAAAACAAAAAGTCGTTTACGCCGGACCTGATGCTTGAGGCTTATACGGAAGGACGCTGGACCCTTTATGACCTGAAGACCGGCAAAAAAGGCCTGCCGGAAAATTTCGTGGTCATTCAGCGCGGCGGAGATTCCCTGCTGGACATCGAAGGCGGCAACGACTCGGTAGTTAAATATTCGGTTCTGAAATCCATCAGCTCATCGTTTAATCTGGCACAGCACCGCGCCAAGCTTGCCAACCAGAAAACCTGGTTTGACTATTCTATTTACAGTCTGCCGCTGGCCGAACAGAATACGCTCAAATGGCTGATGATATTCCCGCTGGCAATTTTAATCATCGTACTGATGCGCAACGTTGTGGGCGTGCAGACCATGGGTACCTTTACGCCGATGCTGATTGCCATGTCGCTGGTCAAAACCGGCTTTGTTTCCGGCCTGGTCTGTTTCAGCTTTATCATCATCGTCGGTCTGCTTATCCGCGCCCTGCTCTCCAAGCTTAACCTGCTGCTGGTGCCGCGCATTTCGGCTGTGGTTATCGTGGTTATCCTGCTGATGCAGTCGCTGACGATTTTCGGTTATCAGCTTAAAATCGACATTGCGTCTTCGGCGGTCTTTTTCCCGATTATCATTACGGCCTGGATTATTGAGCGCGCTTCAATTACCTGGGAAGAAGACGGTCCCGTCAATGCGACGAGGGAAATTATCTTCAGCATTCTGGTTGCGATTATTACCTACTTCGTTATCTGCAACAACTATATCCGCCATATTATGTTTGCCTTTAACGAACTGAATCTGGTTATTCTGTTTATCGTCATGCTGCTTGGCACTTACACCGGCTACCGCCTGACCGAACTGAAGCGTTTTTCACCTCTGGCAAAGAAAGGCTGAGCAATGTTTGGTTTCGGCTGGCTGAAAAATTTCGCCTCTCCCTCCTCGCTTCGGAAAGCCGGCGTTCTGGGCATGAACCGGCGGAATTTCAGCATTATTTCCAAGTGCAACAACCGCCGCCTTTATCCGTTGGTGGACGACAAAGTACAGACCAAGGTTCTGGCGCAGAAAGTCGGCATTACCACCCCTAACCTCATCGGCGTGGTTGAAGTGCAGAATCAGGTCAAGAACCTGCTGGAGATGGTTAAAGGATACAAAGAATTTGTGGTCAAGCCGGCGCACGGCAGCGGCGGCAAAGGCGTTCTGGTAATTAAGAGCTATACGGAAACGGCCTTTGAAACGGCATCGGGGCGCGTTCTTACATTCAGCGAAGTTTACCAGCACATTTCCAACATTCTGAGCGGGCTTTACAGTTTGGGCGGGCAATATGACGTGGCTCTCATTGAGGAACTGGTGCATTTCAGCCCGATATTTTCGGAATACAGCTATCAGGGCGTTCCCGACGTACGGGTCATTGTCTACAAAGGATATCCGGCAATGTCGATGATGCGTTTGTCAACCAAGGCCTCGGGCGGTCGTGCCAACCTGCATCAGGGTGCGGTCGGCGTCGGTCTGGACATCAGAAACGGCAAGAGCCTGAAAGGCGTAATGTGGAATATGCCGATTGAAGTTCATCCCGATACAAATGCCGACCTCTCTACCTTGGAAGTTCCTTTCTGGCGCGAACATCTGCTGATTGCGGCCAAAGGTTATGAAATGACCGGGCTGGGTTATCTGGGCGCCGACATCGTTTTGGACGAATACAAGGGGCCGATGATGCTGGAACTCAACGCCCGTCCCGGACTGGCGATTCAGATTGCCAACGGCCGCGGTATGGCCGACATTCTGAAAAAAATCGAAAAATCGTATCCGAAAAACCTTATGCCGGAAGAACGCGTGGATTACGTTTTGCAAAACGCGGGGAAGTAAAATTTTTGACTGCGGCCGTGCAATGGCTTTTATCAATACCTATATTATTAGCAGAAATGATTTTTAACGGAGATTTATGATGGCTAAAGAAACCAAAATGCTCAAAAACGAAGAGGCAAAAAAACTCGGCAAACCGGCAACCAAGGGCCTGAAAGCCGCCGAAACGAAAAAACTGCCGGTAAGCAAAACCCGCGCCAAGAAAATCAAACATTCATACAAAGTCAAAGACGCCGAAAACGCGCTGTTGCTGAAACTGAAAGACGGCGACGTGGTAATTGAAATGTATCCGGACGCGGCGCCGAACCATGTGGCTCGGATTAAGGAACTGGTACGCGCCGGCTTTTACAACGGGTTGAAATTTCATCGCGTCATTGACGGCTTCATGGCACAGACGGGCTGTCCCTACGGCAACGGTACCGGCGGCACCGGCAAAAAGCTGAAAGCGGAATTTAACCGCAACCCGCATAAGCGCGGCACGGTTTCGATGGCACGGGCCATGAACCCGGATTCCGGCGACAGCCAGTTTTTCATCTGCTTTGCCGACTGCCCGTGGCTGGACGGCCAATATACGGTCTGGGGCGAAGTTACTTCGGGCATGGAATTTGTCGACCTTATCAAACGCGGCGAAGGACAAAACGGCACGGTTTATGATCCTGATGAAATTATCAGCATGAGCGTTATCGCCGATCTTTGAAATTATAAAGCCCCGCAACTGCGGGGCTTTTTTCATATCAGGGTAATTTTGACCGCCTTTCCGTAGGCTTTGGCCAGCTGGTGCAGATGGCCGAGGTCGACTGGTTTGATGCCGACTTCCAGCAAGTCGATAATGCTGGCCGGAATGCCGGACAGCTTTTCGACCTGTACCAACGACAGGTGCGCGCTGATACGGGCTTCGCGCAGCTGGCGGGCAATGCCGTTCCTGATTTTGATGATTTCGTGATTTTTGGTTGCCATTATGTTCAACTCCTTCAATGTTTTGTTAAAAACAAAACCGCCCTTTCGTTTGGAAAAGGCGGGAGGAGTTCAAAACTGTACAAGAACAGCACGCTTATTCGTCCGCAAAGCGGCTTATTTCGCGTCATCCTCCCTTGCAGGAGGTTATTATACTTGGTTTCTTGTAAGGAGTTTTGAAGCTCCGCCGCCGGTCTAACCGCTTCCGTCGGCAAAAATGATTATAAAGGCTAAAAGCTATTTTGCAACGCCTTTTTTGCAGATGTCATTCTCCGGTATTCTCTCTTTAAGTCATCCCCGGGCAAGCATTGCGCGACCCGGGGATCTCAGGATATTCGGGTCAAGCCCGGCAATGACGGAGGAAAGAAAAAGTGCACGGGAATGGCAGAGGAAAGAAAAACAAGCACGGAAATGGCAACAAAAAGAAAAAGGCAAAAACCCTTGAAACGGAATTAGCCGAAATATCAGCGATAAAATATCCACGGCAAGCGGCGTTTGAATTTTTTGCGTTTGGCTGCGTCTGCCTGCCGCCACCAGACAATTCCGCCCTCAACGAAAACCAGAAACAGAACACTCAATCCGATTACGGTGCCGAAATTGATAAAAAACGCCGTCAACAGGCTTACGAGCAAAAAAACATAAACGCCCAGCGACAACCTGTCATAAAGCTTATGGCGGCCGCGGCGCGACGTATAGCGTAAAATAACGTCCCAGAGTATCCATGCGGCCATCAATCCGCTCATAAAGCCGACAATGACATTATTTTTCCAACCCAGAATCGCCTCCAAACGGTTAAAACCGGACAAAAACAGATAGGACACCAAGGAAAAAGAAAAAATTACGGCAACAACTGCCGAAACATTTTTCAGCAGACGTTTTCTTTTTTCGCGACGGGAACGTGATTTGATAAACAGCATAACCTTATCCTTTTTTTCAGAATTAAAGGAAATATGCCTAAAATGCAACATTAAAAACTGACAAAAAATTGTACGTCTATTGATTTAACAAATCGGGACACAAAAAAACGCTTCTTGTTTTTTCAACGGGAAGCGTTTTTTGACAGTATATAAACTAAATAATCTACCGACTAATTTTTTATAAATAACAGTCCGGCCGGAACTGAATTTATGGGGAGAGTCTTCCGAAATTTTCCGCACTTGCAATTACGAAAAAAATCAGATGACCAAAGTGCTGCCGTGTCGACTTCTCCGGATGGTTCAGAGCAATGAACACGGAGCAAAACGAGAAAAGCGTGACAGGGAATCAGGCTTTTTTGCAAACATTTATCCGACAACCTAAATGTTTGAAGTCAGGAAATAATGCGGTTGTGAAAATCATCGGTTTAAAAAGGAATCAGAACAAATAAAGCGATGAAAACAACACGGACAAAAGCTTAAGACAGAAGATAATCCATAATTGTAAAATACTGTCTGTAAGGTATATCATCCGAGTTTAACAAATGGTAAAAATGCGCAAAAAAAATCCCTCCGAAGAGGGATTTTTTCAGCTGTTGGCGGAAATCCACTTCAGATATTCGTCATAGCCTTTGTCAATATGAAACATGACAATTTCCGGCAGTTCATAGTTGTGAAGGCTCAATATCCGTTCCTTAATTTCCGTAAAGTTGGCCGCTTCGGTTTTAATGACCAGCAGAAGCTCCCGTTCTTCGCAGACTTTTCCCTGCCAGCGGTAGACAGACGTCGCCCCGCCAATGACGTTTACACAGGCCGCCAAACCGGCTTCCACCAGGCTGCGCGCTATTTTCAGCCCCTGCTCCCGGTCGGCAACCATGGTAAGTATTACGGCCTGCGTCATTTCTTCCGTCCTTTTTTCTTCTTGTCAAAAGCCTCGCCGATAATTGCAAACATCATTGGGACAAACAGCGTGGCTACAAAGGTGGACAGCAGCATGCCGCCAATCATGCCGGTTCCGATGGCATGACGGCTGGCCGCGCCGGCGCCCGTAGAAACCGCCAGCGGCAAAACACCGAAAGTAAACGCCAGCGAGGTCATGACAATCGGGCGGAAACGAAGCTTGGCCGCCTCAACCGCCGCTTCGGCATAGGAAAGCCCGGCTTCAACCTGCATGACGGCAAATTCGACAATCAAAATGGCGTTTTTGGCCGCCAGACCAATCAACGTAACCAGGCCGACCTGGAAATAAAGGTCGTTTTCAATACCGCGCAGCCAGACTGCCAGCAAGGCGCCCAGCACGGCAAACGGCACCGAAAGCAGGACGACAAAAGGCAAAGACCATTTTTCGTACTGCGCCGACAAAATCAGGAAGATCATTATCAGGCCGAAAGCAAAGGCCTGCGTGCTGGCACCGCCGGCCAGTTTTTCCTGATAAGCCGAACCAATCCAAGACAGGGAGTAGTCGCTGCCCAGAACTTCGTCAGCAACCTCTTCCATGGCGGCAATCGCCTGACCGGAGCTGTAACCGGGCGCAGGGTCGCCCATGATTTTGGCGGCTGGGAAAATGTTGAAACGGTTAACGAGTTCCGGCCCGGTCACGCGCTCAACGCTTATCAGCGTGCTTATCGGAATCAGCTCGCCGGAATTGGACTTGACGTAGACGTAGCGCAAGTCGTCCGGCGTGCGGCGGAAACGGTCTTCCGACTGGAGCGTGACGCGGAAGTTGCGCCCCAGATAAGTGAAGTCGTTGACGTACATGCTGCCGAAAGTCGATTGCAGAACCGAATAAATCGCGTCAATCGAAACATTGAGTATACGCGCCTTTTCGCGGTCCAAATCAATGCGGTACTGCGGCGTGGAAACCGAAAAAGTAGTTTTGACGTTTTGCAGCGCCGGATTTTGCGCGGCAGCCTGGATAAACTCGTTGACCTTGTCCATCAGTTCGGCGGAGGTTTTGCCGGCACGGTTCTGGATATAGCCTTCAAAACCGCCGGTCATGCTCAGCCCCATAATCGGGGGCATGCTGAACGCATAGCCGATGCCTTCCGGGCGGCTCATGCCGATACGCGTAAAGACCTTGGACAACGTATCGGCCGAATTGGCAGCTCCCTGACGTTTGTCCCAGTCGGTAAGCGTGATGAAACTGATGCCCGAATAGGTATTCTGCGAAGAAGACAGAATATTGTAGCCGTTAATGGTCAGAATGTCGGCGACGTCCGGATTTTCGGCGACTTCGGCAGAAACGGCATCCGTAAACTTCTCCGTCCGCGGCAGCGACGAAGCCGGCGGCATATCATAAGCCATCAGCAGGTTGCCCATGTCTTCCATCGGCACCAGTCCGCCCGGCACAACCTTGAACAGAGCCAGAATGCACAAAATAACGCCGACAAAACACAAAACGGCAATTTTGCGATAATGCAAAAACAGTTTGACACCGGCCAGATACCATTCGGTTACCTTCTCAAAAAAGACGTTAAACCAGCGGAAAAAACGCGCCGGTTCATGTCCTTCCTTATGCGGTTTGATTATCAGGGCGCAGAGAGACGGCGTCAGCGTCAGCGCGACCAGCGCCGAAATCAGCACCGAGACGGCAATCGTTACCGAGAACTGCTGATACATCACGCCGGTCATGCCGCCGAGGAAAGCAATCGGCAGAAAGACCGAAGACAAAACCAGCGCCACGGCGACAACCGGACCGGAAACCTCCTGCATGGCCTTAACCGCCGCTTCTTTCGGCGAAAGCCCCTCTTCGCTCATCAGACGTTCGACGTTTTCGAGCACGATAATCGCGTCGTCAACGACAATGCCGATGGCCAGAATGAGGCCGAACAAAGTCAGCAGATTGATTGAAAAACCAAGCAGATACATGCCGGCAAAAGCACCGATAATCGACACAGGCACCGCCAGAATCGGAATCAGCGTGGCTCGGAAATTCTGCAAAAACAGGTAAACGACCAGAATAACCAGAACGACGGCTTCAAAAAATGTATGAACTACCTCGTTAATCGAAACGTTGACGAACAATGTCGTATCATACGGAATATCGTAGACAATGCCGTCCGGGAAGCGTTTGGAAAGTTCTTCCATCTTGGATTTGACAAGTTCCGCCGTTTCCAGCGCATTGGCGCCCGGCTGCAGATATATTGCAAAGGCGATGCTGTCCTGTCCGTTGAACTTGGAAGCGACGCTGTAATCCTGCGCGCCAAGTTCAATACGGGCCACGTCTTTCAAACGAAGCATGGCGCCGCTGTCGTTGTTGCTTTTAAGAATGATATTACCGAACTCCTTGGCATCGACCAGACGGCCCTTGGTGTTGACGCTGTAGGTATAAGGCTGATATTCGCCCATCGGCTGCTGGCCGAACTGGCCGGCGGCAAACTGGGAGTTCTGTTCCTGTACGGCGGCTATCACGTCCTGCGGCGTCAGATTATAGTCAGCCAGCTTGTCGGGGCTGAGCCAGATGCGCATCGAATAGTCCTGCGAAGCAAACAGCGAAGCGTCGCCGACGCCCCTGATACGTTTGATTTCATCCAGAACATTCAGCAGCGCGTAGTTCGAAACATAAACCGTATCATAACGGTCGGAGGTCGAACGCATGGTAACAATCTGCAAGATGGAGTTTGACTTCTGTTTGACGGTCACGCCCTGCTTGACGACTTCGGCCGGCAGTTTGGCGGTGGCGGCCTGAACCTTGTTGTTGACGTCGATGGTCGCCTGATCGGGATCGGTACCGATGTCAAAAACGACGCCGATGGTCAGATAGCCGCTGGAGGTGGCGCTTGAGTACATGTAAATCATGTTCTTGACGCCGTTGACTTCCTGCTCTATCGGCGCGGCGACCGTATCGGCCAAAACCTCGGCCGTGGCGCCGGGATAAGTCGCCGAAATCTGAATTTCGGTCGGAACGATGTCCGGATACTGTTCAACCGGCAGAGCCTGCATTGAAACCAGACCGGCCAGAACGATAACCAGCGAAATGACCGTCGCAAAAATCGGACGATTAATGAAAAACTTTGAGAACATGACCGCTCCTATCTGTTAGCCGGCGATAAAATCATCGTATTCCGTACGGGTCAGGACCTTGTCGGTATAAACTCCGGCGTCGGCCGAGTTTCCGTCGTCTTCCGTTTCAGTGACATCTTCGTCCGCGGGAATTTCTTCAAGAACAATAACATTTGTTTCTTCGGCCGGTTCAGCTTCTTCTACGGCAAGAACGCCGTCGTCGACGGTTTCAGGCGCCGCAGACTTTTCGGTAACGTAAGAACGCACGTCATCTATGGCCGACGGCACGGTTTCCGTCACGGGTTTGGTTTCCGCGGGCGCGGTTTCAACCGGAACTTCGGGAACCGGAAGCTCCTTTATTTCGGCTTTAGCCGGCGCTCCCGGGCGAACTTTCATAATACCGTTGACAATAACCGTATCCCCCGGATTCAAGCCCTTGTCGATAATCCAGCTGCCGTCGGGGGTAGTCAAACCGACCTGAACCGAAACCGCTTCGACAATGCCCTGAGAGTTGATGCGGTAAACGACCGAACCGTTCGGCCCCTGCATAACCGCCTCCTGAGGAACGACAATAGCGTCTTTGCGGATAAGGCCTTCAAGAACCAGGCGGACAAACTGTCCGGGCACCAGTTTGCTTTCCGGATTGGGAAAAACGGCCCGGAGTTTCAGCGTGCCGGTCGTTTCGTCAATGCTCGGATTGACAAAGTTGATTTCGCCGTCATAACCGTAAGTTTCGCCGCTGCCGTATCTGACTTTGGCGTAAACGGTTTTGGAATGGCGGGGGTTGACAATCAGCCCCTGCTCGACCATGGAACCGAGTTTGAAAATTTCGTTTTCGGAAGCCGAGAAGATAACATAGGCGGGATCAAGCTGAGTTATGGTCGTCATCGGGGCATTGACGGCAATCAGGGAGCCTTCACTCTGGGTTTCCATGCTGGTAATGCCGCTGATAGGCGCGCGCACCGTGGTATAATTAAGATTGAGCTGCGCCGATTTGACCTTGGCTTCGGCCAGAGCGGTGCTGGCTTTCAGGGCGTCAAGATTTGCCCGCGCCTCGTCGCGCGACTTTTCGCTGACAATGCGTTCCTTAAAGAGTTTGGATATACGCTCCCACTGGGTTTCGGCTGCTTTGAGATTAGCCTCGTTCTGCGAAAGCTCGGCCTTAGCCTGCAAAAGTTCGACCTCAAAAGGTTCAGGGTCTATCTGAAACAGCACGTCGCCTTCCCTGACTTTTGAACCTTCGACATAGTTGCGCTTGAGCAAGATACCGCCGACACGGGCACGGACTTCGGTTTCTTTCGAACCCTGGACGCGAGCCGCATATTCAAAGCTCAGCGGAATTTCGTGCGGAACGGCCTTAACGGCCTGTACGACGGGCGCCGAAGAAGACGCCGCGGCTCCCTGCCGGTTTTCCTCATCCTTGCAGGCAGCCAATGTCAAAAAGGCCGCGCCTATAGCCAAAAACTTATACCTGGATAACATGTTTCTTCCCCGAATTATTAAATTTTACATAAAAAAAATACTCTAATTTGAAGAAAATACAATACTAATCCGATTGTGTGGATATGTCTGAATGTTTTAAACCCCGGGCGTTGAAAAAGCAAATCCAGAGACTAGTTTTAACAATGCATAATCTTTCTAGCAAAATCTTATACAATAAAAATTTTCAAGGAGAATTATAATGACTGAAGGTGTACGCTATCCTACTTTTGCTTTTATTACCGGCGGCGTCGGTCAGGCTGACGAGGGCATTCCGCCCCAGCCGTTTGAAACCTTCTGCTATGACTCGGCTCTGATGCAGGCAAAAATCGAAAACTTCAACGTTGTTCCCTATACTTCCGTTCTGCCGAAAGAGCTGTTCGGCAAAATCGTTCCGCTGAACGACCAAATTGTCAAACAGTTTAAGCACGGCGCGGTTCTGGAAGTCATTATGGCCGGCAACGGCGCCAGCCGCGACAACCACAAGGCCATTGCCACCGGTCTGGGCGTTTGCTGGGGCAAGGACAAAAACGGCGAACTCATCGGCGGATGGGCTGCCGAATACGTCGAATATTTCGACACCTTCATCGATGACGAAATTGCCAGAGGCCATGCCGAAATGTGGCTGAACAAATCGCTGCAGCACGAACTTGACATCCGCGGCGTCGAAAAACATTCCGACTTCCAACTGTGGCACAACTACATCAACATTACCCAGCAGTTCGGCTACAGTCTGACGGCCCTGGGCTTCCTGAACTTCGAACACGCCGAACCGGCCAAAGCGTAGCCTCAGGAAACGCCTTACCGCTAAAAACAAGGCAGAGCAGAAATTCCTCTGCTCCGCCTAATTGTTTAAGAAATGTCCGATAACAATTTGAGGAAAAAACAATGGCTGACAAAATAATCAATCCCGCTGCAGCGTCCTCCGCAGCCTCCGGGAAGCCAAAATCGGGCCTCGGCGTTCTGGCGCTGGCCAGTATCGTCATCAGCTCGATGATCGGCGGCGGCATCTATTCGCTGCCGCAAAACATGGCTGCCGGAGCTTCTGCCGGAGCCGTCCTTCTGGCATGGGTCATTACCGGGTTCGGCGTCTTTTTCATCGCCAACACCTTTCGTATTCTTTCAACCGTCAAACCGGACCTGACGGCCGGTATTTACATGTACAGCCGCGAGGGCTTCGGCCCGTATGTCGGTTTTACCATCGGCTGGTCCTACTGGCTTTGCCAAATCTGCGGCAACGTCGGTTATGCCGTGATTACCATGGACGCCCTCAACTATTTCTTTCCGCCTTATTTCGCGGGCGGAAACAATCTGCTGTCGATTATCGGCGGTTCCGTGCTCATCTGGGGCTTCAACTTTTTGGTTCTGCGCGGCATCAAACAGGCGACGGTCATCAACATCATCGGTACGATTGCCAAAATCGTTCCGCTGATTTTGTTCATTCTGATTCTGCTGTTTGTCTTCCAGTTTTCGAAGTTTGACTTTAACTTCTGGGGCGAACAGATTGCCACCAGGGCAAAACTCGGCGGCCTTTCCGCTCAGATCAAGAGTACAATGCTGGTTACGCTGTGGGCCTTTATCGGCATTGAGGGCGCAGTCGTCATGTCCAAACACGCCTCCAGCCCGAAGGCCGTCGGACGCGCTACGGTGCTCGGTTTTCTGGGCTGTCTGATTATCTATATTCTGCTGTCGCTGCTGCCCTTCGGTTATATGACGCAATCCGAGCTGGCCGCCATTCCGAATCCCTCGACAGCCGGCGTTTTGGAAAAAATCGTCGGTCCCTGGGGCGCATGGCTGATGAACATCGGCCTGCTGGTTTCGGTTCTGACCAGCTGGCTGGCCTGGACGATGGTTACGGCGCAGATTCCGCAGGCTGCCGCCCAAAACGGCACATTCCCGAAAGAATTTGCCGCCGAGAACGAAAATCAGGCGCCGTCGGTTTCGCTGTGGGTAACCAGCGCGCTGATGCAGCTGTTTATTCTGCTGGTTTACTTTTCCAACAACGCATGGAACACCATGCTGAGCATTACCAGCGTTATGGTGCTGCCGGCATATTTCTCAAGCTGCGCCTATTTGTGGAAAGTCTGCGAAGACGGCGAATATCCGAACGGAATTTATATCCGTCGTTCGGCTGCCCTGTTTTCGGCAATCATCGGTTCGATTTATGCCCTGTGGCTGATTTATGCCGCCGGACTGAATTATCTGCTGATGGCCGTTATCTTTATGGCGCTGGGCATTCCGGTTTACATGTGGGCACGGCATCAGGTTGCACCGAACCAGCGCACGTTCACGACCGGCGAAGCGGTTATCGCCGCCTTTCTCATCGTGATTGCGCTGTGGGCAATCTACGCGCTGTCGCACGGCATTGTAGCCATGAACTAAAGCCTTATTTAAAAATGCGAAGCGGTTCGATGTCTAAAGACAACCGAACCGCTTTTTTCGCGTTTAATAATCAACGGTTATGAAGCTCACGCAGAAAATCTTCCAGCTCTTCATAATCAATTTTTTTGTCGGCTTTCCAGCAGCAAACCATATTGGCGCCGCAGCCAAACTTACGGATAATTTTCGCTATGGCAAGAACACTGCCGTAATATATCGGCTCAATGTCGCCATTGCGAAATTTAATAAACACGGGCAAAGACTTTGAGTACTTTACCTTTGTCTGAACAACGCCCGGAACATCCGTGCGATTGTTTACCGTAACCACCAGCATCGTGCCGACAAAACCTGCACTGTACCCCTTTGCGGTCAGTGCTTCAATTAATTCTACCTGATTCATAACTTAAAATTTTAGGCCAAATTCAGCTGCAAATTCGAGCTGTTTCCGGGTAATTGTGTTAATCTGTTCTTTCTGCATGTCCGGCAGGTGTTTTTTGAGACCGGCCAATAAGTAAACATACTGGCAGATTTCGCGCAAACCCATTTTGCCGTTTTTAATGCGGTAGTGTTTTGCCATATAGGCCGCGGCTTCCTTCACTTCGTCGGAAACATCAAACTCAAGCGGAAGCTGAAAAGTTCCGGCATATTTGACACAGCGGTCATAAATGCTGGCCAGCTCGTGAAACATCATCTGACAATTGCCGACGCGTTTGCCGTTCATCCAACAGCAGGCTTCTTCCAAAGTTTCGTCAATCACATAGTAATAATCCTTTGGTGTTTTTATCATTTCGGGATTATATTCGTGATGATACTTTTGGCTCATTTGCTTTGCCATTTGCCCGGCAATCTGTTTTTTGAACGTCCGTTCCCAGCGCAAGGATAAGCGTTTGGTTACGGCGAAGACAATGTCCCCCGGCTCCTTTACCATTTGGGAAGCCACGTCACGAACATTTTCGCCGCTGTTTTTTCCCCTGTCGAGAATAACAATGTTTTCCATCGGCACGCCCAGGTCGATACAGAACTCGGCGAGGCGCATTCCTTCCGTATAAAAGACAACGTCTTTTTGCTTCAGATGTCTGGAAAGAAGCCCTATGCCGCCGATGCATAAAACCTGCGGGTTTTGGCCTTCAGCAACAGCCTTATGATACAACCATGCCGCATAAACAGCCGATTTCGGGTCATCGTCTATGCAAGCCACATATTTCACACCAGCCAACTTGCCCTCTTTGTCGAAGCAGTCGGTCTTCAAACACAAATTTTCATGAATCAAAGTGGCGTAATGCCAAATCAATTCTCTTTTTTTCTTGTTCATAACTGTATTATTAAAGGGTTTATAAATTCGAAATCAAGAAAAACTGCAGGCATTATGTAAGATAAAAATTAAAAATGTAATACAAAAGCCTACAATTATACTGAAATATGAGAGTCAATGTACCCCTATTTTGGCAAAATTGCAAGCATTTTGTCTAAAAAAATTATAAAAGGTTATTTTCAGCAAAATATTTCCATAGCGGGGCCAAATGCGTGGCCTGTTTTACGGCGCCGGACACAAGAAGTTCCCGCACCTCATCCAGCGTCAGAAGATGAATTCTGACATCTTCGGTTGCGTCCTGATGCACTTTGCCGACCGATTCAACATCTTCGGCCAGAAAACAATGCGTCAGATTGTCCGTGGTTGACGGATTGGCTGAAATGACCATATATTCGCGCCAGCGGCCGCCGCCGAAACCGGTTTCCTCCAACAATTCGCGACGGGCTGCCGCTTCCATGTTCCTATCGCTCTTTTCGCTGACGCCGGCGCAGAGTTCATAATCATTTCTTTTAAGTCCCGGACGGTATTGGCTGACAAAGACAAACTTCCCGTCTTTGGTTATTGCCAGCGTGTTGACCCAATCCGGGTATTCGAGAATATAATATTCGGGAACAATTCTTCCGTCCGGAAGCTCATAGCTGTCGCGGCGGACTGTCAGCCACGGACGATTGAACAAATATTCGCTGGAGAGCGTTTTCCATTTATCCTGTTTAAGCATCTGCATCTTAGCCTCCTTATTGCGGAAAGCGTAACAAAGATACTTTTACAAAAGATTAATGCCGTTGATTCTGGACAAAAAATGTGATAAATTGGCGTTATGGTAAATTTTATACGATACTGAAATGAATGAAACCAAACTGCTGAATGACGGCATTGCCGCTCTTGAAAACAAAATCGTGACCGTGCGGGAACTGTGTGAAAAGCAGGTTCTGCTGTTTTATCGCGACGAACTGCGAAGACTTCGCCCCTGTCCGGAAAACGAACAGTTTCAGCGGCCGGGCAAAGGCATTGGCGGCCGCGGCGACAAAATGGTGTTTCAAAAACTGGTCTGCCGCGACAAAGCAGACCGTCCGATTAAGGAAAACGGCTGTCTGAAGACCAAAATCTGCGCCTTTGAAAACATAGAAACTTATGTCGATTTCATTGTCAACGGCAAAACGCCGCAGCGAAAACCACTGGCTTTTTATAACGGCATGCCTCTTGATGATTATATTGTTTTAACACATATGACAACATTCAAGCAAAATAGATTTTATTAAACCTAAAGCCTCTCATCTTTTTTAGATAAGAGGCTTTATTTTATTTAATAATACTTAGTATTAACGACCGCCATCATCTCTTGACGGAACATCAAATTTTGCTTTTGAGACTTTGCTTTGCTCAGGATGCGAAAACTTCGTTTTCATTCGCTCTTTGCTGTTGGCCAAAATCTCTTTCAGATTTTCCATCGGACGTTGCGTGTGGGCTTTGTTTACATAAGCTCCGTGGAAACGGTCAATCTGCTTATATTTTCCACTTCTACCGTCTCTTACGCCCAATGCGCTTCCGTTTTCGTTGCTCACATAACGATATTGCTTGCCATCATCACTATAGAAAGATATCGAATATGTGCCGTCTTCTCCATAACCACCGCCCATATATTCTCCTGAAGGGAACTCAGCGTCAGGATAAAATTTTCCGTCTTCTTTGTCCCGCTTATAAATAACAGTTTTATCATTGCCGTCTTTATCTTTTTTATAACCTTGCAGATGGTCCCCGTTGCTGTAGTTAATATTGAACGGAACATCTTCAAACTTGCCGGTTACGGGATTCTTTGATACCAAAGCGCTTCCTTCGTAAGCTCCACGGCTATAAAGGATTCCGGTATCTTCAACATCGCGCCAATAAGCATCATTACCTAAACTGCGATATGAATAGCCCGGCTTACTTTCAATCTGTCTGAACTCTCCGTTATCTTCCATTGCAAAAATACCTTTTCCGGTAGAGACAAGACCTTTGTTCTCTTTTAGATAATCAATCATATCTCGGGCTGAAGAATCTTCATTACCAAAGACTAAATCATCAATAAACTCTGTTGCCTGATAATTACCTTTTTCATCCCTGATATATGCTTGTTCGGCAATATCACCATATCTTTCGCCAACATAAACATCAACAAAAATGACAGACGGATTATTTTCGGCTTTGGCTTTTTCTATGGCTGCTTGTTCCAAATGTTTATTACACAATTGAACCATATTGTCTCTATTTTTATACTCTTCCGCTGAGATATTCGGTTTGTAATGCCATTTTCTGGCATGAGCCTGCTCTGCATCAATTCTACAGCCGGTTCTTATTGTTACATCTTTAATAACTTCAGCATCTAATCTATCAGCAAATTTGCTGATTTGCTCAAAGCTGCAATCATCAAAAATTATCTCGCCTTTATTTAGTTTTTCAACAAATCTGTCTTCAAAATTATTATCTCTGTAACCATTTTCATACAACTTGTTGCAAATCAAGCTATCCCATGCCTTCCCCAACTGAGCGCTTGCAGTTAAGCATCTTTCAACTATTTCCTGAGAATTAATATTTTCCAGTGCAATTTCACTGTAAATTTTATTTTTATCTTCTTTGCACATATAATGATTGCTTATAGTATTGCTAAGGTATTTTCCTGACGAAAAATCATTATATTTCAATACTTCATCAGTATCATAATGTGCAAGTCCGGATAACTCTTTTCCCAGAGATTGAAAGGCTTTATCCAAAACTTCTGGATTATTGGGATTATCTCTAATAATCTTTCTATCCAGCTCACAGACAAATATATCTCTCGTATCTATTCTCTTGTTCAGTATATCTGCAATCAAAGAATCATATTTAACACTATTGGGTGTGTTGTCCTTTATTGTGTTCAATATTTCCAAAAATTGGAAAGTTCCCCAATCCGAATTATCTTTTTTCCGCACAAAATTGATGCCTTTTTGCGCAACATTAAACCACTTATCTACTAAGTTTTCATCATCAGGGTGTTGCGATAACAGTTTTTTGCCTAATTTGTGATAAGAACTTATACACCAGTTACCGTATAACTCCTCGAAATGCTTATCTATAAATCCAGTCATTTTAAGAGCTACTTTTTTACTTTCGGGTAAAGCATCTGCTATTCTATGAAAATAGTTATTTATATACCCATCCCATCGAAATGGTTCGCTAAAATCTTGTTTATTGGTTTGTTCAATTTTATCAAGGAAGCTTAAAGCTTTTTCCTCATAATTTCCTTCATAATTTTCTATTGCTCTTAATTCGTCATACATTTCAAAATCTATTTCACTCATGACTCTTCTCCTGTTAAAAAAACCACCTAAAGAAGGTGGTCGGAGAGTTCGTAAATCATATTGAGTCAGATGATTCCCTAAGTTTTTAAAACAAGTGTCCCCAATTGTCAGACGCCGTTTCTGTACATATACTTAAGGCTCCCCGACCATGGACGCGTCACATGATCAAGGGGATATAATCTTGCCGCAAACAAATTGTTATATGGCAATTTGACGATGTTATATCCAACACCGGACTCAATATGAGGACTTACGACAGTCCCGTACCTTCTTTCGGTACTATTGCAAAAATTACGACATTTTTGCAATATACTTAAATTATTACCATAGATTTAACAAAAAGTAAACCTTTTTTGACAAAATTATAGACAATTTCAGAATATATACAAAACCCCGCCTGATGGGCGGGGTTGTTTTTTTCGTTCAAAGAAGAAAACTATTCGACGTCTTCGGCGGCGTCAGGCTCGCTGACGGCGTCACTCAACGCCTCGTCGAGTTCAGAAACGCTTTCGCCCAGAACTTCGCTTCCGGTTTCTTCCTCCAGTTCCTCATCGTCGCCGGCATCGGCATCAAGCCAGGTAACGGAAACGACACGTTCATCATCGGCGGTGCGGAAGAGAATAACGCCCTGCGTCTTGCGGCCGGCAATACGGATATCCTTAACCGGCATGCGAATCAGTTTGCCGCCGTCAGTAACCATCATAATCTGGTTATCGTCCTCAATCGGGAAGGAGCTGACGATTTCCTTGTTGCGGGCAGACATCTCCATATTGGCAATGCCTTGTCCGCCGCGGCCGGTGGTGCGATATTCGTACGAAGAAGTACGCTTGCCGTAACCAGTGGAAGTAACGGAAAGAATAAACTGTTCTTTCTCTTTCATTTCTCTGTATAGTTCCGGCGTCAGCACGCTGAGCTCAAAACCGGTTTCTTCTACGGAAACCTCGCAATCACCGCCTCTTTCGGCCTGAATGCGTTTGGCCGCCGAAGATATGCGGGCATATTCGTCGCGCTGTTCGGAAGTGGCGTCGCTGTGATTCAAAATGGACATGGAAACAACCTCGTCGCCGTCAGCCAGCTTAATGCCGCGAACGCCGGTCGAGTTGCGGCCGACGAAAACGCGAACCTCGGTAACCGGGAAGCGGATACATTTACCGCTGCGGGCCGCCAGCATAATGTCGTTTTCTTCGGTACAGATACGAACGTTAATCAGCTTATCGCCCTCGTCAAGCTTCATGGCGATTTTGCCGTTGCTCTGAACATTGACAAAATCCATCAGCGAGTTGCGGCGGACATTGCCCTGCGAAGTGGCAAACATGATGGAGAGATCCTTGCACTCTTCTTCGTTTTCCGGCAATTTCATAATCGTGGTAATGGTTTCGCCTTCGTCAAGCGGCAACAGGTTGATGAAAGGCTTTCCTTTGGAAGTCGGCGAGCCGAGAGGCAGTTTGTAAACCTTCATCTTGTAAACAAGCCCCTTGGACGAGAAGAACAAGACCGGCGTGTGCGTTGAAGCCACGAACAGACGGGTAACAAAGTCTTCGTCCTTGGTCGCCATGCCCGACTTGCCCTTGCCGCCGCGTTTCTGCGCCTTGTAGGCGTTCAGCGGCACGCGTTTGATATAGCCGGCTTCGGTAACGGTAACAACCATTTCCTCACGCTGAATAAGCGATTCAATATCGGTGTCATATTCGATATCTTCAATCTTGGTACGGCGCGGCGTTGCATATTCGTCCTTGATGGCAACCAGTTCGTCACGCATAATGCCGTAGAGTTTTTCGCGGCTGGAAAGGATTGACAGATATTCCTTAATGTCTTCGCCGATGGTCATCAGTTCTTCGTGAATCTTGTCGCGTTCCAGACCGGTTAAACGCTGGAGCTTCAAATCCAGAATGGCTTTAGCCTGAGTTTCGGACAAACGATAAAGGCCGTTTTCAACCTTACGGTCAGGTTCGTCAATTAACTGTACCAGCGGTTCGATGTCGCGCGCCGGCCAGGCTTTGGCCAGCAAAGCGTCTTTGGCGTCCTGCGGGTTCGGCGAGGTACGGATTAATTCAATAACCGGGTCAAGGTTTTCAACCGCAAGAGCCAGACCGACCAAAGTATGGGCACGGTCGCGGGCTTTGTTCAGCTCGTAAATGGTACGGCGGCGGATTACTTCTTCGCGGAACTCGATAAACGCGGCAATGATGTCCTTAAGGTTCATCATCATCGGACGGCCGCCGTTGATTGCCAGCATATTCATACCGAAGCTGGTTTGCAGCGGCGTATATTTATAGAGCTGATTTAAAACGACGTCGGCCTGAAAATCGCGTTTGACTTCAATAACGACACGCACGCCCTGACGGTCGGATTCGTCGCGGATGTCGGAAATGCCTTCCAGCTTTTTGTCCTTAACCAGTTCGGCGATGCGCGAAACCAGCGCAGCTTTGTTAACCTGATAGGGAATTTCGTGGACAATAATCGCTTCCTTGTCCTTATGCAGTTCTTCAATCGTGCATTTGGCGCGCATCATAATCGAACCGCGGCCGGTATAATAAGCCGATTTTGCACCGCTGTAGCCCAGAATCATACCGCCGGTCGGAAAGTCAGGACCCGGCACGATGGAGATAAGGTCGTCAATACTGATGTCCGGATTGTCGATGTAAGCGCAGCAGGCGGTAACGACTTCGCCGAGGTTGTGCGGCGGAATGTTGGTGGCCATACCGACGGCAATACCGTTGGCGCCGTTAATCAGCAGGTTCGGATAACGCGCGGGCAAAACCGTCGGTTCCTGAACGGTTTCGTCATAGTTCGGCATAAAATCGACGGTTTCCTTGTCGATGTCTTCAATCAGCGCATGAGCCACCTTTTCCAGACGGGCTTCGGTATAACGCATGGCTGCGGCAGAGTCACCGTCCATCGAACCGAAGTTGCCCTGTCCGTCTACCAGCGGCAGACGCATGGAGAACGGCTGCGCCATACGAACCATGGCATCGTAAACCGAGCTGTCGCCGTGCGGGTGGTATTTACCGAGCACATCGCCGACGATACGGGCGGATTTGCGATACGGACGGTTATAGTCATAACCGTTTTCATACATGGAATAAATAATGCGGCGGTGTACCGGTTTCAGGCCGTCGCGGACATCCGGCAGCGCGCGCGAAACGATGACGCTCATGGCATAGTCGAGGTAAGAGCGGCGCATTTCCTCGGTAATCGAAATAGGCGAAATGTCTTCGCCGTTTTCCTTTACCGTCACAATCTGATTGTCTAATTCATTATCGATTTCATCAGTCACTTTAATTGTACCTTTCTGTTTTAAACTGCCGTAACTATAGCAAAAATACATTTCGATCGCTAACGAATAATCCGACTTATGAACACCCTTTTCGTTTCTACGGGCAAAAAAACGGCCTTAAAATCGATTTTTGCCGAAACTGTATTTTTAAAAGTTAACAGTGCATAAAAAAATAAGGCTCTTTTGGCAAAGAAACCTTATTTTGGCGGTCAGCGCTCCAATTCGTACCCGTTCGGTTCCTGTCCGGCGAGCAGAATGGTAAGCGAATTGTAAAACAGATTGCTGTTTTTGAGCCGGCTGAACAAAAGTTCGCACAACCCCAGTCCCGGACGAAAATATTCCGTCGTTTCGGACTGCGGCGCAAGACTGGCGCACAACGGCCGCAGCGGATTATCCAACGGCGACGGCAGCTGCAAAAGGGCCAAACGGTCTTTAACCAGCTGCCGGTTACGGTAACAGGCATTAGCCGGTTCCGACCAAAAACGGCATAACGGCGGTTCAGGCTGTTCAATCAGCCGTTCTTTCGGCGGGATAAGCCCCTGCTCCATTTTGCCGGACAGATTTTCATAACAGAGCAGCATATAGAAATCCGCACCCAGCATCATGCCCTTGACTGCGTCTCCGCCGCCAGGTTTCGGAACGTCTGCCGCATAATAGCTTCCGTCAAAATTCAACCTCCGGCCGCCGGATGCGGTCAGGGTTTCGTGCAGTTCGACCTTGCGGACATCAGACACAATCGCGCCGCCGAAAGTGATAAAATCGCCGATTTTGAAAGTTTTCATTTTCATAATTGTAGAAGATTAAAATGATACATTCAGATAAATATAAATAAAAAGCGGCTCAAATTAGCATCGGAGCCGGCTTTTGTCAATTCAATAAAAAAGCGCCCCAAAGAGCGCTTTTCGCATAATTTTCGTTTAGAACGGAATATCGTCGTCCAAATCCGCCGGAGCGGCTGCCGGGGCTGCGTCCCAGCCATTGGAAGAAGAGCCGGAAAAAACATCGTTGCCGCCGGCCGGCACACCGTCGCCTCTGCCGTCCAGCATGACCAGATTGCCGCTGAAGTTTTGCAGAACAACTTCGGTCGTGTATCTTTCCTGACCGTTGTTGTCTTCCCATTTGCGGGTCTGGAGCTGTCCTTCCAGATAAACTTTGGAACCTTTGCGGAGATATCTCTCGGCGACGTCGGCAAGCTGCGAGTTGAAAATAACCACGCGATGCCACTCGGTTCTTTCCTTTCTTTCGCCGGAAACCTTGTCTTTCCAGCTGTCAGAGGTAGCGATGTTCAGATTGACGATTTTGGTGCCGCTGGCCGTGTTGCTGACTTTGGGGTCAGCGCCCAGGTTACCGACTAAAATGACTTTATTAATGCTTCCAGCCATGGTTGAATTTACCTTATTACTAATTAAAAACTGAGGTAAATATACAATGAAAAAAACGAGATTGAAACTAAAATCAATAGACCTGTGTATATTCGCCGGACTGAAGCTGATAGATGCCGTAATTGATTGAATTCTGCGGATTTCCGTTATTAAACATGGTTTCGCCCCAGCCAGTGTCGACTGACTGGCTGTTTAAAACCGAAGCCAACTTGTTGTAAGAAAACGAATCGGCCTTTTCAACCAGTTCTTCCCAGAGTTTGACCGCCGAATAGCCGTAAACGGACAGCCCTTCAGGCTCAACGCCGAGCAGACGGAGTTTGACAAGCGTCTCGGCAAAATTCGGATTATCTTTCAGCGACGGCAGTGCGATGAAATACGAACCTTCGGCCAAATCGCCCATAATTCTGTTGAAATCGTCCTGAGCCTGATATTTGTTGGTAAAAATTACAAAGTCCTTTTTTTCCGATTTCAGTTCTTTGGACAGTTTGGCAATGCTGCGCGACTTGCCCAGAATATAGGCCAAATCGATATTGTTTTTGAAAATGGCGTCAGCCAGACGGCCGTAGTTCTGATTATAGGTTTCAAAACTGAACGCGCGCAGCTTATCGGCATCGCCCTCCTTGCGGAACTCGCCCTGAATGGCAGCGGCAATTTCGACGATTTCGCGGTTGTTGCTGTCATAAACCAGCGCGACGCGTTTGTCGGCAAAATTGTTTTTGTAATAGTTGTAAAAGTCTTTGCCCTGCCGATCCTTGTAACCGACCATTTTGACCAGCCCCTTGTGGTTTTTGGTGGCTTCGCGCGCGGAAATGGTCGTGGGAATAATCTGAAAAATGTTTGCCTTGGCATAAATGGCGGCAACTTCGTCGAAAGCGTTGTCGCAATACGGCCCGATAACCAGCGACATTTTGTCTTTGGGCGAAGTGTTGACGGCCATCATCTGCGCAGTAGAAACTGCCAGACGGTCGTCACATTGGTCATCGACGGTAATCAGATTGATTTTTTCGCCGTTAAGCCCGCCGCGGGCGTTGATGTCTTCAACCGCAATGCGGACACCGGAAATAATCTCGTCGCCGAAACTTTTATATTCTCCGGCTTTCGGAGCAATGACGGCGACATTTACGTCCGCCGAAGCCGCAGCAGGCAGCAACAAACTCAGGACTGAGATTATTTTCAAAAAGGTTTTAGACATAAAATCAAATTCTTATTGTTCAAACAACGCGGTTATCATAGCCAAATTATCGCAAAATGCAACAAAATTTTATTTGCCTTTATTCAGAGGATTAACTATATTATGCAGGTTTGAAGAGAGGACAAAATGGCAGACGAAAAATATATTGAAATCAAAGGCGCCAGAGAGCACAACCTTAAAAACATAGACATAAGCATTCCCAAAGACAAACTGACGGTCATTACCGGGCTTTCGGGCTCGGGGAAGTCTTCGCTGGCTTTCGACACGATTTACGCCGAGGGGCAGCGCCGTTATGTGGAGAGCCTTTCCGCCTATGCGCGCCAGTTTCTGGAGCTGATGAAGAAACCGGACGTCGACTCTATCGAAGGACTGTCGCCGGCCATTTCCATTGAACAGAAAACCACTTCTCACAATCCCCGTTCAACCGTCGGCACGGTTACGGAAATTTACGATTACATGCGCCTGTTGTGGGCACGCGCCGGCACGCCCTATTCGCCGGCAACCGGCCTGCCCATCGAATCACAGACCGTATCGCAGATGGTCGACCGGATTTTGGAAATGCCTCTCGGCACCCGGCTTCTGCTGCTCTCGCCGATTGCCCGCGGCAAAAAAGGCGAATTCAAAAAAGAATTCGAATCTTTGCAAAAACAAGGGTATCAACGCCTGAAAATCGACGGCGAAATCTATACGGTGGAAGAACTCCCCTCTCTGAGCAAAACCATCAAGCATGACATTGAGGTCGTCATTGACCGCATTGTCGTCAAAGAAGGCATTGCCGACCGTTTGTCACAATCCCTGGAAACCGCTCTGAAGCTCAGCAACGGCATTGTTTATGCCGAAAACGCCGATAACGGCGAGCGGACGATTTTCTCCTCCAAATTCGCCTGTCCGGTTTCCGGTTTTACAATTGAAGAAATCGAACCGCGGCTGTTTTCCTTCAACAATCCGTTCGGTGCCTGCCCACACTGCGACGGCATCGGCGCAAAACTTTACATGGATCCGGACCTGATTGTGCCAAACCCGAACCTGTCGCTTTCGCAGGGCGCCATTGCGCCGTGGAATACCGGCCGGTCGTCCTTTTACAGCCAGACAATCAATTCGCTGTGCCAGTTTCTGGACATTTCGCCGTCAACAAAATGGAAAGACATTCCGGAAGAAGCCCGGAAAATCATCATGTACGGTTCAGGCAACGTCTGCGTGCCGATGTATTATTCGCGATTTGTGACCGACAAACCGTTTGAGGGCGTTGTTCCCAACATGGAACGGCGTTTTCTGGAAACGGATTCCGCATGGATACGCGAAGAGTTTTCCAAATACCAGTCAGCGGCACCCTGCGAATTTTGCGGCGGCAAACGTCTGAAACCGGAAGCACTGGCCGTCAAAGTCAACGGACTGGACATTATGGAAGCGGCCGACATGTCCATCAAAAAGGCTCGAGACTGGTTCGCCGGCACAGAGGAAAAACTTTCGCCGAAGAAAGCGGAAATCGCCCATAAAATCATTAAGGAAATTGTCGAGCGTTTGAGTTTTCTGAACAACGTCGGTCTGGATTATCTGTCGCTTAACCGCCAGTCCGGCACGCTTTCCGGCGGCGAATCGCAGCGCATTCGCCTGGCGTCGCAAATCGGCTCAGGACTGACCGGCGTCATGTATGTTCTTGATGAACCATCTATCGGCCTGCATCAACGCGACAACGACCGGCTGCTGGAAACGCTTACCCGTCTGCGCGACATCGGCAATACGGTCATTGTGGTCGAACATGACGAAGACGCCATCCGCGCCGCCGATTATCTGGTTGACATGGGTCCCGGCGCCGGAGAAGAAGGCGGCAATGTCATGGCAAAAGGCACTGTGGCAGAAGTGCTGCAAAACCAAAACAGTCTGACCGCGCAGTATCTGAACGGCGTAAAAGCAATTGAAGTTCCGGCCGCACGGCGCAAAGGCAACGGCAAATTCATCGGACTGAAAGGCGCCAGAACCAACAACCTAAAGAACGTCGATGTCAAAATCCCGCTCGGCACCCTTACCTGCATTACCGGCGTCTCCGGCGGCGGAAAATCGTCGCTGATTCTGGAAACGCTGTTTAAGGCCTTAAACAAGGAAATCAACGGCAGCCGCGAACCGGCCGGAAAATACGACGAACTCGTCGGCGTCGAAAACATTGACAAGATTATCGACATAGACCAGTCGCCAATCGGCCGGACGCCGCGTTCCAATCCAGCCACTTATACGGGCCTGTTTACCCATATCCGCGACTGGTTTGCCAACCTGCCGGAAGCCAAAGCCCGCGGCTATACGGCCGGACGCTTTTCGTTCAATGTGGCCGGCGGACGCTGCGAAGCCTGCAAAGGCGACGGCGTTACCAAAATCGAAATGCACTTTCTTCCTGACGTTTATGTCGAATGCGACGTCTGCAAAGGCAAACGTTTTAACCGCGAAACGCTGGAAGTCAAATTTAAGGACAAATCCATTGCCGACGTTCTGGACATGACGGTTGACGAAGCCTATGCCTTTTTTGACGCCATTCCGTCAATTAAAAACCGTTTGGAGCTGCTGCGCAAAGTCGGTCTCGGATATATTCACCTCGGCCAGCAGGCAACAACCCTTTCCGGTGGCGAAGCCCAGCGAATCAAGTTGTCCAAGGAACTGTCCAGACGCGCAACCGGCAAGACACTGTACATTCTCGACGAGCCGACGACCGGCCTGCATTTTGAAGACATCAACCGCCTGCTGAAAGTTTTGCACACGCTGGTCGATCAGGGAAACTCGGTCATCGTCATCGAGCATAACCTGGACGTCATCAAAACCGCCGACTATATCATAGACCTCGGCCCGGAGGGCGGCGACGGCGGCGGCAAAATCATTGCCAAGGGCACTCCGGAAGAAGTCGCCAAATCAAAAATAAGCTATACGGCAAAATATTTGAAAGAAAAATTATAGTTTTTTTGTTTTCCGATTGATTCTTAAACAAAAATTAAGAATGAAAAGGTTATGGTAAAGCTATGTTTCAATGATTATTCTGTGCTTATGATGTTTATGAGTTTTCGGTCTGCCGTTGCTTGTTTTTGCACGTATAATCCCACTTTTTCGGAATACTAATTTAATAAACAACATACTATGAATACCGTGCTTATTTCCGCTCTGGCTGTTTTAACGGTCTTTGCGGTTTACAAAAAGGTTCCGCTTTACGGATTTTACAGCATGCCGACCTGTATTTCGGTTTTGCTGATGGCTGTTATTTCTTTTGCCGGTTTAGCCCTCAATACGGCATTAAATGTTTACAGCCTGATTTTCGGGTTTGGTCTGGCGGCTGCTCTTATCTGCTGTTACGGCGTAAAATCGCGTTATCCGTTCAAAATCAAACAGACTGTTTGCAAACTCTGATGAAAACACCCTATTTGCCGGCCGCAAATAGGGTTTTTCTTTTGTTTAAGGAAAATAAAAACTATTTTAATTCGTATCAAGAATTTTTAAAAATCTGCCCGGTGCTGGAGTTCTAAATTTCGACTTCAAAATACTCACAGTTGGCAAAGCGGCGCTCAGTTTTGAAAAAATGGTAATACAGATTAAACATCAGAGCGCCGTGAGTGGCAACGCCGGCAACCGGATACGGGCAATCCGCCTTAATTTTCATCAGGGCATTCAATCCCCGTTCGGTCGAACCGCGGATTGTTTCCGCCCCCGGAATGGATACGTCAAAACGGTCAGGGTTGCTCTTATCGTTAATCGCTTCAAGAACGGCGGCGAACTTGACATGAGCCTCAGCCGAAAGCATTCCCTCGGCAATGCCGTAATGAACCTCTTCCAGGCCATCCCTTTCAATAACCGGTGCGTGGTTTGACGAAGCGACGATTTCGGCGGTTTCACGCGCACGGCAAAGGTGTGAGCAGTAAACTGCCGGCAGCTTTTCGGACGCCAGCCTATCGCGCAGCAACGCCGCCTGCTTTTTGCCCGTTTCATTCAGCGGGCAGTCTATTCCCGCACCCTGAACGATGTTCTTGACATTGCCGTCGGTTTCGCCGTGGCGAAAGATTATCAGTTTCATTTTCACCTCATTCAAACATTCAAAAAAAACATAACAGTTTTTGCAAAAAACGCAACAGACAAATTTTTTGTCTAGACAAGTTTTGCAAATAATGATAAATATGAGGGAAATATTTTCGAAATTGTGTTTATTAATATAAGTTAAACCGCCCTTCGGGCACTAAAAATTATTTAGTCATGGAAAAAAAATTTGTTGCTTTACGCGTATTGTTTGCAGCCAATCCGGCGAACGTTAACCTGACAGACCTGCGCAAAATGAAACGTTTTGCCGAAAACAACCTGCAGGAACTCCAAGGCTGGAACGACGGACAAAAACTCAACGGCGATTATGCCATTGAAGGCTGGGTACATTATCTGGAAAACATCCTTGAAGACATCAACAAAGAACTCGGGCGCCGCATGGAACTGGTCGGCAATCCGAAAACGACCTTTGAGGAACTGAAGGATCTGTTTAACAACATGCCCTCCTCGCTTTCCGACGAAGACCTGCACCTTTTCAAGTACATGCTTGAAAATCAGGCTCTGGTTCTCGGAAATTCGCAGTCAGACGGCATTTCGCAAAGCTGCATAAAGGCCTTTAACGAAATGGCCGAAGACCTGCTGGAGAGAATCGATTTGGAATTTGAACAGCGCAAAGGCAAAAAGTAACATTCCGGCGAAAACCGATTTTTAGAGTGCGGACAATGAAACCGCACTCTTTTTTTGTTCCGGCAAATATTTTTAAAATCTTAAAGCAGTGCAATAAAACATTAATCTTTTTTGCTTATAATAATGCCGAATTTTGATGTTAGCCTTATGGAGAAAACAAAATGGCTTTGAAGAAAAAAGAAGTTAAACCGGCGGAAAACAATGTTCTTGACGAGGAAAAATATATTGACGACCTGGTCAGCAAAGTAAGCGCCGCACAAAAGATTTTTGCCACCTATTCGCAGGAGCAGGTTGACGAAATTTTTAAACGCGTCGCCCTGAAAATGAGTTCGCTGCGCATTCCGCTGGCGCAGATGGCCGCCGAGGAAAGCCGGATGGGCGTTATGGAAGACAAAGTTATCAAAAACCATTTCGCCGCCGAATATATTTACAACAAATATAAAAACACCAAAACCTGCGGCGTGCTGGAAGAAGACCCGCTGAACGGCATTATGAAAGTCGGCGACCCCATCGGCGTTATCGCCGGCATTATTCCGACCACCAACCCGACGTCGACGACCATTTTTAAGACCCTGCTGGCTCTGAAAACCCGCAACGGCATTATTTTTTCACCGCACCCGCGCGCCAAGAAATGCACGGTTGAAACCGCACGCATAATGCTGGAAGAAGCCGTCAAGGCCGGCGCTCCGAAAGACATTATCGGCTGGATTGAACATCCGAGCGTCACGCTTTCGCAGTATCTGATGCAGCATCCGAAAGTCGACACCATTCTGGCTACCGGCGGTCCAGGCATGGTCAAAGCCGCCTATACCTCGGGCAAGCCCGCTCTCGGCGTCGGCCCCGGCAACGTTCCGGCCGTTATTGACGAAACGGCGGAAGTCAAACCGGCGGTTTCTTCAGTGTTGATTTCCAAAACCTTTGACAACGGCATGATTTGCGCTTCCGAACAATCAGTTGTCGTCGTTAAGGACATTTACGACGCCGTCAAAGAAGAGTTCATTACCCGCGGCGCTTATTTTCTTAACGAGAAGGAAAAGAAAACCCTCGGCAAAATGCTGCTCGAAAACGGACACGTCAACGCCGACATCGTCGGACAAAGGGCGACCACCATTGCCCAAATGGCCGGCATTAAGGTTCCGTCCTACACTAAAGTGCTGATTGCCGAGGTCAGCGAAGTCGGACCGGAAGAGCCTTTCTCGGCCGAAAAGCTTTCGCCGGTTCTGGCTATGTACAAGGCAGAAAACTTCGACGAAGCGGCAGCCAAGGCCAAGTCGCTGGTCATGTTCGGCGGTGCCGGACATACGGCCGTGCTTTATACCAATCCCAACAATCATGACCGAATTACGCATTACGGCGAACTGATTCCGACGGCGCGCATCATCGTCAACAGCCCGTCTTCGCAAGGCGCACTCGGCGACTTGTACAACTTTATTCTGGAACCGTCTCTGACTTTGGGCTGCGGCTCTTGGGGCGGCAACTCGGTCAGCGGAAACTTGGGAGTTAAACATTTGATGAACATTAAGACAATTGCAATGCGTCAGGAAAACATGCTGTGGTTCAAGGTTCCGCCGAAAGTCTACTTCAAGGCCGGTTGCCTGCCGCATGCCCTGCGCGAACTCAAAGGGCGCAAAAAAGCCTTTATTATTACGGACAAGCCGTTGTTCGACCTTGGTTATACGCGACCGATTACGGACGTTTTGGAAGAAGTCGGCATCAGTTTTCAGATATTCTCCGACGTTCATCCGGATCCCGACTTGTCGACCATTCATCAGGCGCTGGATCTGGTCAATGCGTTTCAGCCCGACGTTATTATCGCGCTTGGCGGCGGTTCGCCGATTGACGCGGCTAAAATCGTCTGGTTGATGTATGAACATCCGGAACTGAAGTTTGAAGATATGGCCATGCGCTTTATGGACATTCGCAAACGCATTTTCGAATTTCCTGAAATGGGACAAAAGGCATACATGGTTGCGGTGCCGACCACGTCCGGCACCGGTTCCGAAGTTACGTCCTTCGCCGTCATTACCGACGACGCGACCGGCGTCAAGTATCCGATTGCCGACTATGCGCTGACGCCAAACATGGCAATTGTCGACGCCAATCTGGTGCTGTCAATGCCGAAAGGCCTGTGTGCCGCCGGAGGTATCGACGCTCTGGTCCATTCGCTGGAAGCCATTGCCTCGACCATGGCGACCGAATATACAAACGGCCTGGCTTTTGAAGCCATCCGCCTGATATTCAAATATCTGCCGGCATCCTATAACGAAGGTTCGCAGAATGCTGTTGCTCGCGAAAAAATTCATCATGCGGCAACCATGGCCGGCATGGCTTTTGCCAATGCGTTTCTCGGCCTGTGCCACTCGATGGCGCACAAGCTGGGCGCAAAATATCATATTGCGCACGGCATTGCCAACGCGCTGCTGCTGACGCAGGTCATGCGGTTTAACGCTTCCGACCATCCGTTCAGACAGGCTGCCTTTTCGCAGTACAAATATCCGAGCGCCAAATCGCGTTACGCCCGCGTTGCCGAATATCTGAATTTGGGCGGCAGCAGCAAGGACGAAAAGCTGGATTTGCTGATTGAAAAAATCGAAGAGCTGAAAAAAACGCTCAACATTCCCGCATCCATCAAGGAAATGGGCATTGACGAGAAAACTTTTGAAGCAGACCTCGACGAACTGTCGGTTCTGGCTTTTGACGACCAGTGCACGGGCGCCAATCCGCGTTACCCGCTGGTCGAGGAAATCAAACAACTGTACCGCTACGCATACAAAGGCGTTACGAAGTTTGACATATAGCCTTTAATGCACAGGCGCAGGCTCTCCGCAATTTTATGATTGCGGAGAGTTTTTTTTATGCTTAAATGAAAAAAAACTGAAAGGGTTGTGACCATGAAAAACAAAATTGCTCATTTGCTGGCTTCTTATTTCGGCCTCGGTTATGCTCCGAAAGCTTCGGGAACCGTCGGTTCGCTGGGAACGCTTCCCGCGGCTTTCGCCGTCGCCTATTTTTTCGGGACGGCAGGCATTCTGACCGCCGCGGCCGCCGCCTTCTTTATCGGTGTCTGGGCTACGCACGAAATTATCTCGCATCAGGAAGAAAAAGACCCGTCGCTGGTGGTCATTGACGAATTTGCCGGACAGATGCTGACCTTTGTTTTTGCCGGACAGCTCTTATATCATAATACCGACGCATGGCTGGTTTATCTCATCGGCTTCGGACTTTTCCGCCTGTTCGACATTGTTAAGCTCGGACCGGTCAAATGGGCGGACAGCAGGCTGAAAAACGCCTGGGGCGTGATGCTCGACGACATTTTCGCCGGGATTATCGCCGGAGCCTTTCTTATCGGTTTCATCCGGCTTATACATTAAGGCAAAAAAAGTCTTTGACGAATGCAAAATCCGGCGTTAAGCTGTTAACTGTGTTTTTGATGTGTGGAGGTATATATGAAAAAACTTATTATCGGCGTTCTGATTTTAATTGCGGCCGTTTTAATCTTTATCGTCATAAAGGGAAAGCAGTCGGCTTACGGCAAAGCCGAAGCTAAAGCGGCCATGTCGCAAAAATTCATTGAAATGGACAGCAACGGCGACGGATTGGTCAGCAAGGAAGAGTTTGACGCAGCCGCCCAAAAGGAAATTGTTGACAAGAAAGTGGATACGCCGGAGAAACTGGAAAAATTCAACAAATTTATGGCCTATACCTGGGAAAACGGCGACGTCAACCATGACAATTATCTGTCGCCCGAAGAATTTGCGGCACAAAGACAAAGAAACCGCGAAAAATTTTCCAGAAAAAAATAATAAAAAGCAACAATATTAAAAATCAAGCATAAGAAAAAAATACTGTTATTGCTGACTTTTACTCTCTCTTGTCATTCCCCGGTTCGACCGGGGAATTTGTAAAGGAGATGTCCGGGTCACACGCTCAGCGTGACGCCTCAACTTGGATGTCCGGGTCAAGCCCGAACATGACTGTAAGGAAAAAAGGCCGAACATGACAGTAATAAAAGAAAGTCTGAGGATGACAGAAAAACAAAGCCCCGCTCACAGAACGGGGCTTTTTATTTATGCTCTCAACCGCCATGAACACAGCGGTATCTTAAATACCTTTACAATAAGCCTGTTTTTGCGGTTGACTTTGACCTGCAAAATCGTCCGGCCGACGGCCAGCGCGACACGGCGCAACAGGTGGCCGCATCTGACGGCGCCGGTTTCCGCCTCGAAGGAAATGATTTTCTGCCCCTGAGCAGTTACCACATAACCAAACAGACGTTCATAAACATGAGCCAGCGTTCCGCCCGGCGTTTCGCTGCTATAAGACTCAAAATCGTCCATTCGGCAGGGATAATCCTTCAGCGGCCGCAGCAGTTTTGCCCGAACGATAAACATCGTGCCGGCGACAAACCGGCGGTCTTCGGTGCGCAGCCCCATTTCCGCCAGCATTTTATCGGCACGGGCATTTGCAAGCCGGTCTTCCCGCTCCGCTTCGATTATCAGATTGTAATGAGAAACCATTCCGGTTTCAGGATTGCGAAAAAGCGCCAGCGTCCGCCGCAGCTGTTCGGACGAAGCCATAAAACTGACCAGCAGCCGTCTCCAGCCGCTGCCGGTAAAGGAAACGTTTTTCAACCAGGCGCGACGTTTGAGATTCTGTTTGGTATGCAGTTTGATGACATAATCATAACGGCTTAAATCGGCCAGCTGCAAAACCTTGACAAAAGGCGCGACGTCGTAACCGCGGTTTTCGACGTCAATGACCGTTACTTCCGGCTTAAAACGGCGAAGTTCGGCAAGCGTCTCCGGCGAGGCATTAACCACGGTTGCAAACAGGTCATACTCATAACCGTCAAGACTGCGCAGAAGCGTCAGCATTTCGGGCAGCATATCCTGATAGAAAAGGTGCAGGTGGACCAGAATTTTCATTTGACGGAACCCTGCCCTATGCCGCAAAAAACTGTCCGGCGACGATATTATCACGGGTTTTCAGCCATTCATAGGCTTTGGCCATATGTCCCAGGTCAAGCGCGCGATAGCCGAGTTTGTTGAGGTCATAAGCCAGAAGTTTGGCCGTCGGCCCGAGAACAATGATAATCAGGCGGTCTTTCGGCAACTGCCGCGCTTCGGCAAAAATGCGGTCATATTCGCGAAAAGCATGCTCTTTGGGGCCATAGATATAACTGACGGATTTGGCATTGTCATAAATGTCGTGCGTGAATTTTTCGTTGTCGGCGCCTTTAATAACGGTAATATCCTGCCCGTCCCAGATTTTGCGCACCTCATTATAATAAGCTTCGCTTTCGGCTTTTACTTCGGGGGTCGTATGGTCATCGACCTCAATGGCATGCGCGGTCATACAGGTATCAATATAGGTACGGTCAAAATCAAGCAAGGCATAAATATCCTTACGATAACGGCCCAGAAAACCGCGCCAGTATGTCCGGACATTGGCGTCAACGTCGTCCAGGCGACCGAAACGGTTGGAGATGCCGATGAGCATGGACTTGTCCTTCGTGGTCAAAATTTCTTTCAGGCGCGCCTGAAGCACAGGGTCAAATTCCTGAAAACCGATGGCATTGCCCAAAATCAGGTTAAATTCGCCGTCGCCGAAACGGGCGACGCTCTTTTTCGTCTTTATAATCTCTTTTACGCTGTCCATCTGCGAAAGGACTTTCGGCAGCTTCATATCCCTGATTTCATCGGCAATTTCGTATTTGAGATTGTCCATCATCAAATCAAGATCCGCATAACGGCGAATTGTCTTATGAAAAGACTTGAGGTCGAACTTAAAAAGGCGAATCAGATTTTTGGCAAATAAAGTCGGGCTCATGGCGTATCCTGCTTGTTGTTGAAAACTGCCTGTAGGTTAGTACAAATATGCGCCGATTGCAACCTATTCTTTTCCCGCTTCCAGAATGCGGATACATTCGGCAACGTCATCAAACGGCAATGCGGCAATTTGCTCGTCGGGAAGATTCCACCACTGCAAAGCCAGAAGCTTTTCGATAATCTCCGGCTCAAAACGGTAGCGGATTATTCTGGCCGGAATGCCGCCGACAATCGCATAAGGCGGAACATCCTGGGTAACAACCGCATTGGCGCCGATAACCGCGCCGTCGCCGATTGTGAGTCCGTCCATAATCACGACATTGGCGCCAATCCAGACGTCATTGCCGACGGCAACCGGCCGGGCAAAGACAAAATCAGCCTTATGTTCCGGCTGCAGCTTATCGTGCCCGAGATACTGAAACGGATGCGTGGAAAGAAAGTTCAGCGGATGCTGGCTGGGGCCGATGGCCGTGTTGCCGGCAATTGAACAAAAAGAACCGATGGAGGTTTCCTTATGCGAAACGAAAACCGAAGCGCCCAGATAAGTATGTCTGCCGACATGCCGGCACGGGGGTTTGCGGGTAGCCGCAAAACAATTTTTAAATTTTGTGCGCAAACTTTTTGCAGGGATAAAAAGACATAAGAATTTGATGAGAAATTTTGTCATTTTTAAAATTTTCCCTAACTAAAAACTCTGATTATTTTGCGCTGAAAAGCGCCCAGAATACATGCAGGCGGTTTAACAGCCGACAGCCTTTGCGGTGTTTGATGGTCGGCGTAACCTCATATGCCCGCTCATAAAAAGCGCGCATTCCGTCTTCATCGTCGGCAGAGAGAGGAAATAACGACTTCAGTTCCGGCTTATCCTTAACCGCCCAGACCACGTCGCGGCGGACAATGCGTCCCGGGTTGCCGGCGACCAGCGAATGCGGCGGAATCTCCTTGCCTGTGTAGGTGCCTGACGAAATGATGCAGCCGTCGCCCAGTCTGGCGCCTTTGAAGATAAAACACTTGCGGCCGATCCAGACGTTATTGCCGATGATAACGTCCTGATTTTCGTTTTGCAGATTTCCTTCCAAATCGTACATCGGATGGAAATCGCTGTTATAGATAATCGAATCTGCAGTGCCGCCGTCGCCGAACTCAATCAGGCCGTGGTTGGCGGCAATATGCGGCCCCCAGGTCGTCCACAGCCGTTTGGCGCGGATAATGCCCTGATTGCGCATGTCAAACTCGCCGCAGATAACCGAACCGGCACCGAGGTCAAGCAACGAGTTTCCGGTTGAAGTTACCGTGACTTTGGAAGCTTCGGTATTGTTGCCGAAACGGGCTTCGGAATCGCGCAGCATAATCAGCGTGTTTTCAAAATAGCAGTCATCGCCGAGAACGAGTGTCGAGTTTCCGTAAAGCTTGATGCGACAGTTGACGATGTTGCAGTTTTTGCCGAAAATTATCTTATTGTTCCGGCCGGACAAATGCAGGCTGCTTTTTTTATAATAAACAGGTATGCCTTCAATCTGATTATTTTTCTTTTTGCACAACATGGCCTTATCCTATCAGTTTCTGCGGAAAGTCAAAACCAAACTCCGCCTTCATCAAATCAACAATTTCATCACGGTTGTATTTTACGATGCCCATTCCCTGGTCGGCCCAGACCGAATGGCCGGGGTGCCCCTGCCAGGCGTGAATATAATACTCTTCGTGTTCGGGACAGCGCGCCAGCTGTTTGGGCAAAGCCTCGGACGGAAGCGGATCGATAAAATCGTAACCGCATTCAACCATTTTTCCGAACCAAAAAGCGGTCGTGTCCGAATATTTGTACATATTGCCGAGAAAACAACGCTTGCGTTCGGTAACGTCGCGGCATTTTTCAACATCGACCATACAGCACCACTCATTGATGCGGCAGGCTCGCGTATAACCATTGGCCGGATTGAAATCCGCCGGTTCACCCGACGTCGGCGTCAACGGCCACCAGCGGGACGGCCGAAAGCCGGACATGATTTTCTTCGGGCTGCAAACCGCCGCAAAACGGCAGCGCCAGCACTGTCCGAAATCGCCGGCAACAGCCAAATTCGGATTGTCGGCAAAAGCTTTCAGATATAACGAAACAACGTCTTTAACAAATTTTACGTCATCGTGAATAATCAGCAGATATTTCTTATCGGTATTGTCCAGCGCATATTGGTAACGGATGTCGTGCCGGTTGTGCGGCACGCGCGGATCGATGAAACGATGCCATTTGGTGAGCATGAACTTCCAATCCATATAGTCGACACGATATCCGGGGACATACACCTGCGAGATGTGGACATTGCGGGTATTGACGCGGACGTTCAGTTTCCACGGGCTGAAGTATTCGCGCACCCGGCGGTCATTGTAAATTTCGACCGAGCCGTCATTTGAACAATCGTCATTAATGTAAACGGCATCAATCAAGTCTCCGGCGACTTTTTTCAGCGTCATCAGCGTATAAAGCAAAGATTCCGGCTTTTTGTAAGAAGGAACGGCAACATCAATTTTCATACAAACAACCTCGCAGTCCGATAGTACCCATTCAAAAACAATTTGGAAGCCAGATTGAAACGCCAGCCGAGCAAGCGCGGCTGATAGGCGCCGCCCTGACTGAGAAGCGCCACGCAGGATTTAGCAAAGTTCCAAAATTCCCGGCGGCGGCTTTTGTCCCTGACCAGACGAAGCGGCTGAGAAACAAGCGATTTGAAAATAAACCTGGCCAGATAGCGGTTAATCTGTTCGCGGCGACGGCCTTCAGCCAGTCCTGACTTGATAAAATATTCATATATGACCTGGGCGGCCAACGCGTGAGCGCGGACATATTTGTCGGTTTTTCCCTGATTCATGACCGAGGTGGAACTGTCGCGGTAAAACAAAAACTCGGCGTCGGTCGAAACCATTGACTTAATCTGAAACAGAACCTTCAGCGTGTAGGTCGTGTCTTCCGCCGGCTGCACGTTTACGGGAAACTCCAGCCCTTTTACCGCCGCTTTGTTATACAGGCGGTTCCAGACCAGAACCGAACCGCCGCGTCCGTTTTTGCGGCCGGCAAAAAAGTCTTCGAACGGCGTGGTACTGAACCTGTATTCCAGTTCTTCCAGATTGTAATTTTCCGTTTCGCCCATGACAAAATCGTCGGGAACGGTTTTGTTCCTGAACGCTGCCACATCGGCATTGAAACGGGTTACCATATAATACAGCGCTTCAAAAGCCTGAGGATGCAGCATGTCGTCCTGATCCAAAAAAGCGATATACGGCGCTTCGGCAACGGCTATGCCGTGATTGCGGGCTGCCGAACAACCGGCGTTTTCCTGGTTGATAAGCCGAAAACGGGAATCTTTGTCGGCAAAGCTTTTGACGATTGCTTCGGTGCTGTCCTGCGAGCCGTCATTGATGCAAAGGACTTCAAAATCGCGGAAACTCTGACGGGCAACCGACTCCAGACAGGGTACGAGATATTTTTCGGCATTATACAACGGTATAATCAAAGAAATCTGCGGCATAGACAGCAATCCTAAAGTTATTCTCCTGCTCAAATCTATCATCAGATTTCTTTTAGTGCAATAATTATCCTTCAGTTTCCGAAAATATAAAAGGCGGTTTGTGGAAAACCGCCTTTTTCCCTAGCTTTCGTAACCGGTCAGGTGTTCCTTGTTTTCCTGATACAGCGCCAGAGCATCGTTAATCGTTTTGCGGGCTTCGTCCGGGCCCAGAAACGTTTCGATAATTACCTGCTTGTTTTCCAGAACCTTGTAATCCTCAAAAAAACGGCGCAGGGTTTTCAGACAATGCGGCGGAAGCTCGTCGATGGTCTTGTAATGAGCATATTCGGGATCGTCCATATGAACGGCGATAATTTTGTCGTCCATCTCGCCCTGATCAAACATTTTCATTACGCCAATCGGTTTGGCGCGCAAAATGGAAAGCGGCAGAACAGGTTCCTGCCCCAGCACCAGAATATCCAGCGGATCGTTGTCGTCGCAGTAACTCTGCGGGATAAACCCGTAATTGGCCGGATAATGCACGGCGCTGTAAAGAATGCGGTCGACCTTAAGCAGGCCGCTGGCCTTGTCCAGTTCGTATTTGATATTCGAACCGCGGGGAACTTCGATAATCGCGGTTACGACTTCCGGAGCCTGTTCGCCGACCCCGACACCATGCCATGGATGTAACATTTCAGTCCTTTTCATGTTGTTTTTTACGCATGGCAAACAAAATATTATAAATAAAATTATTGTAAAGTCTTTTTAGGAACGGCGTCTGAAAACACCGGCCAGAACATAGGCCGCAAAGCAGACGACCAAAACCGCAATGATAAATTCGCGCACCTGAACCGGCGACCAGGCCCGGCTGATGGTGTTGACATTGACGGCGCTGCCGACAATCTTGAAGTCGTCGCTGTTTTTTTCGTGCAGCAGCGAAACAGTTATCTGATTGTCGGGATTAAGGTAGTCGAACCTGATAAGAATGTCGCCGTCGTAAGGCTCAAGCGAGGCGGCGACGGCCGGCGACGTCTGCTTTTTGTTGATGTTGTACGAAACCAGGCGGGCATCTTTCGGCACGACAATGCGTATGGGGTCGTGCCCGACCTTTGAAACATCGTCGCCGTCCAGTGCCTGCGAACCGGTGTTCATCAGTGTCAGCGTCGTCAGATACATGTCCTTGTATTCCTTTTCCCTGACGGTAACTTTCAGATCGGTAACGTCAGTCGAGGAAACGATGTTGGTATGTTCGGCTTCATATTTCAAAATCGGTTTGCTGATATAGAACTGATACATGCCGATGACAATAGCGCCGACACCAATGATAAAAGCGCCGGTTTTGCTGGTAAAAAAATCCCACAAGGCATTCATTATGTTCAGATAATTTTTTTGAGCATTCGTGATTTCCTTCAATTTTCCCTCCCTGTTTTTTTGCTTTATATAATCCTTTTCCCCTCGCCTTCATCGGCCGGAATTAAAAATATTGCCGTTGAAACATCCGGTTCAGCTCATATATATATTTTGAGGAGGCCGTATGGATATTGACATAAAAAGGGTTTATGAAAAAGCCGGCGTAACGGACGGGTGCCGCGTGCTGGTTGACCGCCTGTGGCCGCGCGGCCTGAGCAAGAACAAAGCCCGTATCGACTACTGGGCAAAGGAAATCGCTCCTTCGACCGAGCTGCGGAAAAAATTTGCCCATGATACCGACCGCTGGGAAGATTTTAAGAAGAACTACCATCAGGAACTGCGAAACAACGTTTCGGGATGGAACGACTTTTTACAAAATATCAGCCACTGCGCCAAACTTACCCTGCTTTACGGCGCGCATGACACGGAACACAACAATGCCGCCGTTTTGCGTGAATATCTGAAGAAAAAAATCTGAAAAATTAAACTTTAGACAAAAATCATTGCTTTTCGTCTTTATTTGTGTTAGCTTTTATTCATTCTTTAACACAACAAACGGTTTTTACTATGAGCGAAAATAACTATCTTTCACCTGTTTTCGTAAACGACATCAACGAACGGCTGGAAAAAAACTTTTCCGATGAGGAGGTTCGAAAACAAAATTTCAATACAATTCAAAATATTGCCAAAAATTTAAACATCGGCAAAAAGTTCAAAGTTCCGCAGGCTGAGCTGCTTTACCTGCTTTGCGAGAAAAATCCGCTGGAATTGTACCGCATAAGGCAGATTTCCGAAAAATTCAAGGACATTGAACATAACATTGACGGCAGCGAAGACGACAAAAACCTCTTATGCCGCGTTTTGAGCAATTATTTCAAAGAACAGATGAACATTGACCCCAACGGCCTGCTGGTTGACAAGATTGCGGAAACTTTTCCGAAGGTGCTGGACTATGCCCGCGACGACGACATTACCATCTCCGTCTTTTACAATACGCACCACGAAACAAACGTAACCTTCAACAAGCGCGAAATTATCGACAAATTCTACTCCGTCGACTACGGCGTTCTGGTTGCCAATCTCGGACAGGTCAAGACCCCTATTTTCAGCAAACGCAACCTGAAAGAAGCCGAATATGAAGTCAAACGCCTGGACATCATGTCGCAGGCCATTGATTCCCTGACGCCGGCCAAATTTATGCTTTTTGCCCTTCATTTCGACAAATATATCGAAAAGCTGCCCGACATTGACGACGATCTGGCTGTCGGCGCCATTAAAAACGTGGTTCCGGTAATAAAAAACGGCAAGAACAAAATTCTCAATTCGGTCGGCAACATCTGGGGCACGGACATTTCCGACCATGGCAGCAGCGGCTTTGTTTTCAGATGCCTGACATCAAAGGTCACGCCATACAACATTACCCGGCTGTGCCGCATTGCCGAACAAATTCCCTCCAGCGACGAAAACCGTTTTGAACAAATCAGGCTGGACGCGATTGCCGTCAACGACGCCTTTCCGCGCCTGCGTTCCTATATTCACAACCAACAGCCCCAGCAGCACAAGCTGCTTAAAAGAATGGTGCTGTATTACGATGCCGTCAAAGGATTGAATCCCGAACTTGATGTCAGTTACAGAACCGCCAAACTGCAAAGAATCGTCAACTATATCGAGGCCAACTCGCCGGACTACAACATCAACGCCGACGATCTGTTCAACATAAAGAAATATGACGCGCAAACCAGAGATTCGCAAAGCAACCAGACGACCAACATCGAAGTTCTGCGCCGGCTGATGAACAACACCACGCCGCGGACGCTCGAAACCCCGCAGATTAACGACCCTTATACCAAACATCTGCTTGAAGAGCTTATGGACATAGAGTTTCCCTTCGTACGTCACGACACCTACGGCCTGTATCTGCAAAAACTTAACAACCATCTGGAACGAAAAATGAAAGCCGGCAGCATCGGCATTCAGCCCAAAACAATCAACTCCATTCTGTGGAGCGAAAGACGCGGTTTTCTTCTGTTGCAGGACATGGACGCCGGTTATCAGCTTCACGCGTTTAAAACGCCATGGTTTAAGGAGATTCTCCGTTTCTATGAGCTTACAAATTCTTCGCAGGATACGCCCAACAGCGATTTGAACAAATTTCTGGCTTCCATTAAGGACAGCGAAATGGAAGAGGCCTATATAAAAATTTCGCACCGCATCAGCAACGAAATCGTAGCGTTAACCCAGCGCCAGAAAAAAGATGCCATGGAATATTCGCAGTATATTGGCAAACTGAACATCAGCGACGGCGAAAAAGAAAAGCAGCAGAAAAAAATTAAAGACTCTCTGGACATCAAGGTCGGACGCAACCTTTCCGGCTACAGTCTGGCCAATGCCCTGTTCAACTGCATTTCGCCCAAGCGCACGCCTTACAAGGCGCTGGCCGATTATATGAAAAGACGGCAGGAAAGCCGTACCGGTATCGTCATCAGAGATTATCTGATAAAGAAGCAGCACAGATAGCAGAGACAGGAAAAGCAAATGTCCCGCATCAAAGACATATACATTACGCACGAAAAAGGGCTTGAGCTACTGGCGCCGTACGTTCAGGAAGCGGTTGAAGACCTTATGGGCGCCTTCCCTGCCCATAAGAACGATTATCCGATTAAGAACCTCGGAAACTGGCAAAGCGCTCAGGCCAGAACCTGTCGCAACGGCAGCGTTATCCTAAATCCTTACGAAAGCATTGACTGGTATATTGAACGGGCCAAACTGAGAGCTTCCGCGGAAGGGCGCTGGGAAAGCCGCAGACAGATAAGCATCGATCAGCTTTATTACGATTTGGAGCAAGACAAATACGCGCGGCAGATTCCTCAGCTTTCGCTGCTGATTACGTCAAAAGACCTGTACGGCACAGCACCTGACGGCAGGCTGCTTAACTTTTGTCTAGGCGTCAGCAAAGAAGACGCTTTCAGCATTATCTCGGTGCGGCGCTTTCTGGACGAAAACAACCGGCTTGACATAGAAGGGTTCAAAACCGTGGTCATGCACGAATTCGGACATGTTCTCGGCCTGACCGGAAACGGGCGGGTCAACAGCCATGAATGTCTGGGCGCTCACTGCCTTAATGACGGCTGCATCATGCAGCAGCGCCTGGACGGCGATTTCAGAGAAATTACCCGCGTCCGGCTGGCCAGAAAAATGCGCGGACAACCGCCGATTTGTTCCGACTGTATCAGAGAAGGAAACCGGTATTTTCAAAATCAGATGATTAAGTTTTATCAGAGCCGCGGCGGCCATTTCAACGGCGGCCGCTGACCTCTCGGCCGCGAAGGGCTTCCAGCCACAATTCCAATTTCTTTTCATAGGGAACTGCGGCATTGGTCGGACTGGTCGACGGCAGAACCTCATAATCGACATATTCCAAAATATCCGGAGAAAACCGTTCCAAAAGCCCGAAAGCCTTTTGGCCGTTAAACAGCAGCCTTTGCACCTGCGGATATTGTTTCAGCAAAGCGGCAAAATCATTCGGAACCGCGTTTTTGATGGCGCTGTCCAGGCTTCCGACGCGATGACAGAATTGCACGCTGTCCCACAAACCGATATGATTGTCCGCCAGGCAGGCCTTTTTTTCTTCATACGAAGCAAAGCCCCGGCCGCCGCAAAATGCTTCCGAAACAATCTTCCAGAACAGGTTACGTTCATGGGCATAATATTCCTGTCTTTCCAGCGAAACGGCGCCGGGCATGGTGCCGATGACCAGAATGCGGGTATTCCCGTCGATTATCGGCGCAAAGGAACAAGGCATGGCATTTTCCCTTTTTCAGATGAGTATTATATCCATTGGTACTTGAAATTATAATATAATTCAATAAAATTTCTGTGCAGACAACAACCCCTGATTTTGGATAAAAACATGGTCGACAAAATACTGGTGCGCGGCGCCAGGGTACATAATCTGAAAAACATTGACGTTGATATCCCGCTTAATAAAATCGTCGGCATTGCCGGCGTTTCCGGTTCCGGAAAATCCTCTCTTGCTTTGGGTGTCTTATATGCGGAAGGTTCACGGCGTTATCTGGATGCACTGTCTACATATACCCGCAGGCGCATGACACAGGCCGAAAAAGCTTTGGTAGACGAGGTTTTGTATGTACCGGCAGCCCTGGCCCTGCGCCAGCGCCCCGGCGTCCCCGGCATTCGCAGCACTTTCGGTACCGGAACCGAATTGCTTAACAGTCTCCGTCTGATGTATTCCCGGCTGGCCAGCCACCGCTGTCCGAACGGACACTATCTGGAACCGACGCTTGCCGTGGCCGCCGGACAGGAACTGACCTGTCCGCAGTGCGGCGCCAGATTTTATGCGCCGTCTGCGGAAGAACTGGCTTTCAACAGTCAGGGAGCCTGCCGTACCTGTGACGGAACCGGAATGATAAGAACCGTGGACAAGGTGACGCTCGTACCGGACGAATCCCTGTCTATCGACGAAGGAGCCGTCGCGCCGTGGAATTCGCTGATGTGGTCGCTGATGACCGACGTCTGCCGCGCCATGGGCGTTCGTACCGACATACCGTTCAGCGAACTGACCGACAAGGAAAAAGACATCGTTTACAACGGGCCGGCCGTAAAAAAACATATTCTCTACAAAGCCAAAAGTTCCAATCAGGCGGGCGAGCTTGACTTTACCTATTATAACGCGGTTTATACCGTCGAAAACGCTTTGGCAAAAGTAAAAGACGAACAGGGCATGAAACGGGTTGAAAAATTTCTGAAGCAGGAAATCTGTCCCGACTGTTTGGGCAGCCGTCTTTCTCAAGCGGCAAGAGCACCAAAACTGCGCGGAGTTTCGCTCGATGAGGCCTGTCAAATGCCGTTGGCCGAGCTGGTCAACTGGGTAAAGGGCATCTCTGAAACGCTGCCTCAGGAAATGCGCCCAATGGCGGAAAGCATTTGCGAATCATTTCAAAGAACGGCACAACGACTGCTTGACCTCGGTCTGGGTTATCTGTCGCTTGACCGGGCCGCCGCCACGCTTTCGACCGGAGAGCGGCAGCGGATGCAGCTGGCTCGAGCCGTCCGCAACCGTACAACCGGCGTCCTCTATGTTCTGGACGAACCGTCTATCGGTTTGCACCCATCCAACATTGTCGGCCTGAAAGGCGTTATGCGCGACCTGGTCAACGACGGCAATTCAGTTTTGCTGGTCGACCACGACGTACAAATTCTTTCTGATGCGGACTGGCTGATTGAAATGGGGCCGCAGGCCGGCGCCAACGGCGGCCGGATTATTGCCGAAGGCTCCATAAACGATATTGAAAAAAACAAAAATTCGCTTATCGGTCCGTTTCTTTCGGACAAAAAGGAAACGAAACTTCGTAAACGGCCGTCTTCAAAAGAGATGTTCGCCGGCGGATCCATCTGCCTTTCCACCGGACCGATACATACGGTCAAGCCGCTGAACGTGAACATTCCCAAAGGCAGGCTGACCGTCGTAACCGGCGTTTCCGGCTCCGGCAAAACGACTCTGGTTCTGGAAAGTCTGGTCCCGGCTCTGGAAGCGGCGACAGGCGGAAAAAAGCTGCCGAAGCATATTGTTTCAGTCGAGGCCGACGGCATTGAGCAAGTCAAACTGATTGACGCCACGCCAATCGGGATTAACGTACGTTCAACCGTGGCAACCTATGCCAACGTACACGACGAACTGCGTAAAATTTTTGCCAAAACCGATGACGCCAAAAGGTTTGGTTACAAAGCCGGCGATTTTTCCTATAACACCGGAAAACTGCGTTGTCCGGTTTGTGATGGTACCGGCTCCATCAATCTCGACGTACAGTTTCTTCCCGACGTCGAAATTCCGTGTCCCGAATGCCGAGGTTCCAGATATGCCCGACAAGCCGGCGACGTAAAATACATTGCAAAAAACAAAAAAGCCTATTCCCTCCCCGAACTGATGGACATGGATATAAATTCGGCTCTGAAAGCCTGTGACGATTTGAAACTTGTCCGCCAGCGGCTGAAAGTGCTGCAGGATTTGGGTCTTGGCTATCTGACGCTCGGAGAAGAAACGCCCAGCCTGTCCGGCGGCGAAGCCCAACGTCTGAAACTGGCCGGAGAAATGGGCAAAGGACAGTCAAATTCCGTATTTGTTTTTGATGAACCGACCATCGGCCTGCATCCGCTCGACGTTCAAACCCTGATGGAAATTTTTCAGAAACTTGTTGAAAACGGCGCCACGGTTATTGTTATCGAACATGATTTGGACGTAATCCGCAATGCCGATTACATTATCGACATGGGTCCCGGTGGCGGAAACAAAGGCGGCAGAATTGTCGCCTGCGGCACGCCGGAACAAATCGCCGCCTGCCCGGAAAGCGTTACGGGAAAGTATGTCTAATTAACATTCCAACAAAAAAGACCGCCTTAACGCGGTCTTTTTTATTTGGTCGGGACGAGAGGATTACTCTGCGCTTTGCTTGAGTTGCACAGGCGCAATTTTTGCCTCCGGCAAAACCGGCGATACTCCCGTCTCGCCTATTGCTGGTAGTCGAACCTCCTCCCGGAGCTTCAAATCCTGCGTCCCAATTCCAACAAAAAAGACCGCCTTAACGCGGTCTTTTTTATTTGGTCGGGACGAGAGGATTCGAACCTCCGACTTCTTGCACCCCATGCAAGCGCTCTACCAGGCTGAACTACGTCCCGTTATGTTTTCAAAGTTTCAACACCAATAATACTTTTTTATGCGCTTGCATCCCATGCAAGCTCTTTGGAATCTAAGCTCTCTGCGGTTGCTTCGCTGCCCTTGTTTGCTAAGATTTTCAAAGATCTTTCAGACAAAAATAACAAGTTCTTGTTATTTTTGCTTAGCGATACCAGGCTGAACTACGTCCCGTTATGTTTTTTAACAACATCAATCAATCCGATGCCGTTTTCGTTATCTTTTTAACTCAATTCACAATAATTGCAAGCAAATTTTTTTATAATTTTTATTCTTCCGCTTTTGCCAATGAACGGGAAAGCTCTTCTTTGGCTGACTTTAATTCGTCAATCAAAGAAGTCAGCAACTCGCGGCAACGGCCGTCCATCTCGGGGATTTCGGTTTCTGCTTCAAAAAAATCTTTCTGTATTTCTTCGCCCAGCAGATTTTTAACGCCTTTTTCCTTAAAGACTTTCTGCACGCCTTCTATCGTATATCTTTTTTCATACAGATAATCTTTAATAATGCTGACCAGTTTGACATCATCCGGGCGATAGTAACGGCGGCCGCCACTGCGCTTCATCGGCTTAATCTGGGGAAACTTGGTCTCCCAAAAACGCAAGACATGCGTTGCCACGCCAAGCTCTTCGGCTACTTCGGCAATGGTTCTGAACGCGGCTTTGGATTTGTTGACGACCATTTGTTTTCCCCGTCAGAAACCGCCCTTAGGCGTTAATAATTTTTCTCATCGTTTGAGAAGGTTTAAACGAGATAACCCGGCGCGGTGAAATTTCGGCTTCGACGCCGGTTTTCGGATTGCGGCCGGCACGTGCCTTTTTGTTGCGCAGGGCAAAAGTGCCGAAAGAAGAAAGTTTGACATCGTTTCCGGCAGAAAGTTCCTGAACAATCTCATCAAGAATCATATCCAGAATGTCGTTCGAATCCTTACGGGACAATCCGATTTCTTCGTAAATGGTTTCTGCTACATCCGCACGGGTAATCGTTTTCATTTTTCTTTCCTTGTTTTTCCTATTTACACATATCAAATTTCGTTACAAAGAACTATATCATCTTAATCGCAATGACAAGAGCCTCGTCACAGTTATTAAACAGATATTTTTTTTGATTTGCCTTAGATTCTTACCAAAGCGCCGCCCCAGGTAAAACCGGCTCCCATGGAGTTGAAAATAACCAAATCGCCTTTTTTGATTTTGCCGCTTTCCAGACATTCGGAAAGGGCCAGCGGAATGGAAGCCGCGGAAGTGTTGGCCTGATGGTCAATGGTTACAATTACTTTGCTTTCCGGCAGCTCGAGTTTTTTGCCGACTCCTTCAATAATACGGATGTTGGCCTGATGCGGAAGCAACCAGTCAATATCGGTTACGTTAATACCGGCCAGTTCGGCAACTTCTTCGGCAGCCTGTGTCAGGCAGCCGATGGCGCTTTTGAAAACTTCCTTGCCGTTCATAAAGGTAAAACCGGCAGTCTGCGTGCTGGACACGCCGCCCTTGCAATACAGATTGTCATACTGGGCGCCGTCCGAAAAGATTTTTGTACTCAGGACACCGCGGTCGGAAGTGTCTCCTTTACCCTCACAGGCGCGGATAACAACGGCTCCAGCGCCATCTCCGAACAGAACGCAGGTATTGCGATCCGTCCAGTCGGTAACGCGGGACAAGGTTTCGGCTCCAATAACCAAAGCCGTTTTAGCCTGTCCCAGACGCAGCATATTGTCCGCCATGGTCAGCGAATAGACGAATCCCGAGCAAGCCGCGGAAAGGTCAAAAGCGGGCACACCATGACGGCAGCCGAGCTTGGCGGCAATTTTGGTGGCAACGGCAGGAAACGTATTGTCCGGCGTTACGGTGCCGACGACAACCAGGTCAAGTTCTTCGGCGCCGATGCCGGCGTTTTTCAGCGCCATTTCGGCAGCGTGAAGCGCCAAATCGGAAGTCAGCTCTCCGTCAGCGGCAATATGACGGGATTTAATACCGGTACGTTCGGTAATCCACTCATCGCTGGTTTCTACGATTTTCGCCATATCGTCATTGGTCAATACCTTGGCCGGCTGATAATGGCCGTGGCCGATAATTTCAGATCTAATACACGTCATAAATTGCTTCCTGTGATAATTCATCCAAATCTAATTTTTCAATTTCGCAGCGAATGGTCGAAACAAAGTTCTGTCTGACCAGATTGGCCGCGTTGGAAACGGCAACCGAAAAACCCAGCGCGTCGGTGCCGCCGTGGCTTTTTACGGAAAGGCCGTTGAGGCCGACAAACATGGCGCCGTTATAAAGTCTCGGATCCATCGTCTTTTTGACTCTGAGAACGACTCCCATCATGAACGGCAGGCCGATTTTGGCCAGAAAAGATCCCTTGACCGCATTTTTAATCATGCGGATAACCAGCCGCGCAGTGCCTTCGATGGACTTGAGGGCAATGTTGCCGGTAAAGCCGTCAGCAACGATAACGTCGGCTTTGTCATTGGGAATTTCATGCGGTTCGATATAGCCGATGAAGTCAATATTCATATGCGAATTGCGAATCATCTGAGCGGCTTTGTGAATTTCTTCCTTGCCCTTCATTTCTTCGGCGCCGATATTCAGCAGAGCCACGCGCGGGCGGCTTATGCCCAGGGCGCAACGTGCCAGAATATCGCCCATCATGGCAAATTCGGCCAGATTGATGGCGCTGCATTCGGTGTTGGCACCAAGGTCGAGCATGACATATTTGCCGTTTATGTGCGGCATGACGCTGACAATGGCCGGACGATGGATTTTCTGAATGGTTTTAAGCACCAGTTTGGAAATAGCCATCAACGCACCGGTATTGCCGGCGGAAACGACGGCCTGAGCTTCGCCTTTGCGCACGGCGTCAATCGCCATGTACATGCTGGTGTTCTTGTTGCGGATGACGGAAGACGGTTTGTCTTCGTTGCGGACAACTTCGTCGGAATGGCGGATTTCGCAAACCTTCTGAAGCTGCGGATAACTGCCGAGGGAAGCCCTGATTTTGGCTTCGTCGCCGAACAGCAGAAATCTGACGTCCGGATTTTTCCTGGCGGCAATCGCCAAGCCCTCTATTACGACTCGGGGGGAATTATCTCCCCCCATTGCGTCGATTGAAATGACCAGATTATTTTCAGACAAAACCGGCTCCAATCATATTAGTAAGTTTTAATTATTCGTTGGTTGCCTTCTGCGCAACAACTTCACGATTGTCATACTGTCCGCATTTCGGGCAAACATTATGAGGTCTCTTCAACTCACCGCAGTTCGGGCATTCCATATAGGAATTTGCGCCCAAAGCATCGTGAGAACGACGCATGTCGCGGCGGGATTTAGATGTTTTCTTCTTTGGTGTAGCCATTTTCTTATACTCTAGTTTACGGTTATTTTCATTTTCCAGACGCCTTAATAAACCAATTGACTTTTAAAATCAACCGGTATTTTGACATAAGGAAAGCTTTAGTGCCCTTTTATCCAATATTTTATAAATTTGCAAGCATAATTTTTATTTTTTGAGTTTTGCCAAGACGCTGAACGGATTTTGGGCCTTGGTCGTCTCCTCGTCGAACTCGGAAACGAATTCGAAAACCTCGCCCTCTTTGCGCGGATAGTCTTCCATAACCAGAGCGACCTGCTCAATGGCAATCTGCGCCAAATCTATTTTTCCGTCTTCGACGATGTCGGGAACTTCGGCATCCATATCCTCATCCAGCAGCGCCTTTTGCTCGCGATAAGTCATCAGGGTATCGAAAACCAATGCAAACTCCGGTTCATAAACCCGGAAAAAATTTTCAAGGCTTACGACGCTCTGCAGTTCCAGTTCGGCCCGAACCCGCCCCCAAACGTCAAGACGGTGCTCCTTATGTTTCAGCTTAAGCATAATCTCGGCATCGAAACTTCTGACCGACGGCACTTTCAGCACTTCAGCCAGATAAACCAGCTCTTTTGCCGAAGCTTTGAGCGTATATTTTTTTTCAAACTGGGAAAGCTCGTCTACAACAATGGGATAAGAAAAAAAATTTTGCATAAATACTTTCCTTATGCTATATAAATGACAATATTTAATGTATATAGCGATAAGGAAGATTAAATGTCAATAAACAAAGTGCTTTTATCAGGACTGTTGGCCTGCTCGCTTTCCGCCTGCAGCCGCGACTTGTTTATTTCACATAACGGCAACATGCCGACCAACGAAAGAATCGAACAGGTTAAGGTCGGACAATCAAAAAATCAGGTCAAATCCATTCTCGGCAGCCCGTCTTCCGTTGTTTCCCTTGACAAAAACACCTGGATTTACATGTCCTCCGACATTGAGCGGATTGCCTTTCTGGAACCTAAAGAGGTCAGCCGCGACGTTCTGACTATTAAATTCGACGAAGAGAACAACGTCATTGATATTGACCGCATGAGCCAGAAAGACGGCAAACAGGTTGCCATCAACGAAGACAAGACAGAAACCATGGGGCAGCAGCAGGGATTCTTCCGCCGCTTTTTCGGCGGGGTCGGCAGTTATATGCCTTTCCCCGGCGGCAGCCGCGGCCAAAATCTTTAAGCCATTCATCAAGCCCCGCAGATGCGGGGTTTTTTTTACATCAGGCTATCTTGACGGATTTTGAATCCATATTAATTTCATGCTGCAAAAAATCGACTATTAAGAGTTTTCTCTTTAGAATATCTAGATTTTTTAGACATATTTTTTTGTAGACTAATGAATAGTTGACTTTTCCCTCGTCATGGTATATATTCAATAATGTGGTGTATTAAAGTGATGAAGTCTCTTTTGAGAAGATTTTCCGTCTTTTTCGGTGCACCCGTATATTAACGCAGGTTCCGGCCTTTAACTGTTTGAGGTGTACCATGTCCTATTCTCGTTGCTTATCTTTATCGGCTTTATTAGCTTCAACTTTTATTATGCCGACGGCAGCCATGGATTTGACTTCGGCTCTCTTAAACGGTTTCCCTACACTGACACACACATACACACCTGTTCCGGAACCTGCATCTTCTTCCTTTTCCGAACAGGCCTATAAGATTGCTGCTATTTGTTTTCTGGGGTATGGTAACTGCGATAACGGAATCTCCTACGGCAAGGGAGATGAAACGTATAATATGGATACGGCTAACCAGTGTAAAAATGAGGGCTTTGTCAGTACTTGTTCTTCCGGTTATTGTATGGACGGGTCCTGCTCGTACAATGCCTCTTACGGTAAATGTATTGCGGAAAACTGCCCTACTAATTCTTCTCCAACATGTACAGGTGCTGTCGTTGGCAAAACAGCCTGTGGCGGAGACTGTAAACAATGTTGCTCCGATACCTGTACCAGCGGTTCAAAATCCTATACCGGTTCCTATGCCTCGACAACTGAATGCGGAACCAAGTGTTATTATTGCAATACCAGCTGTTCTTCAGGAAGCACATCTTATACCGGTTCGGTGGTTGGATATAACGAATGCGGCTCAGCCTGCAGATCCTGTTCAACAACATGTTCCTCCGGGAGTTTGAGCTATACGGGAGATATTGTTTCCTACAATGAATGCGGGAGTGCATGCCGTTCCTGTTCAACATCCTGTCCGTCGGGAACGTCTACCTCCTATTCCGGTTCAACAAGTTCTTACAACGAATGCGGATCGGCCTGTAAAAACTGTTCTTCGACTTGTCCATCCGGATATTCTACGTCTAATCCCGGCGGATGTTATGATACAACGACCAATGAATGCGGTAATACCTGCTATAAATCGAAAGCCTGTTGCTCCGATACCTGTTCCAGCGGTTCTACGTCTTCCTCTTGTTCTTCGGGTTATTCACCAACTGTCGTCGGTTATACAGAATGCGGAAGCACTTGTTATTCCTGTGTCAAGGATTGCTCCGATACCTGTCCTTCAGGTTATTCCAAAAGTTCTAGTTATACTCATAACGAAACAACTACTACTGAATGCGGAACAACATGTTATAAACCTATGGAAGGTATAAAATATAGAACATGTACTTATGCAGGTGGTTGCCGTACTACTGAATATAATGGCCACACAAATTACTGGTGGGAAAGTGATTGCACTTACTATTGTTCAATAGGAGGAACTGTATATACATTAAGTTCGACACACTATTCAACCAATGGCCCAGGTCGGGATGGATGCGAAAGTGGGGATTATCCTTATACAGATAATTATTCAACTTGTAATAAATAAATGCAATTTTTATCCAATATTTCCGATTAACATTAATGGCTTTGGTATGAATGAATCACTTTTTCCGGTTTTCGCTTACAAAAGTTTCAATATCATCCAGAGCTGCTTTGGGCGAAACCTTCAGGTTAATGACCTTCTGATCAAGCGTGCAGCAATGTCTGGTTTTGACGTCATAAAAGCAGAAAGGCGTTGTAAAACCTTCGCTGTAGCTCATTGTATCGTTGATATAAATATTGATGCCGTTTTCGTCGCAATAAGCCGCCTTGACACAATTCCAAAACTTATCCGGAAGTTCCTATGCATGCGATTCTTGCTATTTGTCGCTACTAAGCAGTAACTCACTTATAATTTAAAAGCATCTGCCTTGCGGCAGATGCTTCGGCTTAACAGAAAGTGCTTCTGTTCACACACATACACACACCACACCTATCTGTTTCATACACCAATATAAGTATAAGCTCAAAACGGCATAAAAGCAACTTTTTTATAAAAAACCCGGCGTAAACCTCCGCAAAACAAAGCCCGGAAAATTATAAGCTTTTGCTAATTCAATCAGAAACCGACGTCAGGTTCCAAACCGTATTCGCGCAGCGTTTGCAGCAATTCGGCCAGATAAAGCCTTTCGTTATACAGGACTGCGCCATCGGCCGCGCTGACCTTGAAAGCGTCAACAGCCAATGCGGCGGCCTCTTCCGGGGTTTTGGCCTTCAGATTGTTCAACGAACGGTAAAAATCCTCTTCATCGGGATTCAGGCTTTTGAGATACGAGTTTACGTACTGCTCGCTCAAAGCCTGAGACTGAGGACGGACTCGGGTAATATATTCGCGAATGGCTCGGGTTTTTATGTCGGTAAAATTCGCGTTGCATTTGGCCAGAAAAATCAGAATTATCAAGTCATCGCGAACCGCTTCAAGCTGTTTGACGTCAATAACGACCGGCGCCGGCTTTTTTATCTCCTCGGCCTGTTCGGCGGCAAGACGCCGCGACTGCAGAAAATCCTGATAGAAATTTTGTGCGGAGTAATAATATTTTTCGGTATTGAGATCATACAAATCGCGTACCAGCGCAGCGTCTAACAGTTTGCCCCTTTTCGCGCGGTAAAAATACAGGTCGAAAAACAGCGTGCCGTTTTTTTCCCAGGCGTTCTTGACGGCGACATTTTCTTCGGAAACCCGGTTTTTGAAAACAATATGAACCAGCATATTATAAAAATCGAGACTGCAGCTGTTTTCGCTCATCTAATCTCCTTTGACCATCTCGACCAGTTTGCCGACATAGGTTTTAATCGTTTCGACCCTGACGGCATAACTTTGCAAATCGCGTTCGACAAACAGCTTCTGATCCGGACGGATTTTGATGACGCCAAACTGTCTGGAAACCCAGTTAATCAGTTTATCCGGCGCTTTGAAAACGTTGTTATGGAAAGTTATCAGAATACCCTTGGCGCCGGCGTCGATTTTTTCGACATTTGCTTCACGGCAAAGCTGTTTGATCTCAACGGTTTTGAGCAGGTTGTCCACTTCTTCGGGAAGTTTGCCGAAACGGTCGGTCAGCTCTTCGCGCATGTCCAAAATGCCGGCTTTGTCCCTGATTTCGCCGATACGTTTATACAATCCCAGCCGCACGCCCAAATCGCGGACATAGGTTTCGGGAATCATAATCGGAATACCGGTAGTAATCTGCGGTGCCCAATCGGCCGGTTCGTCTTCCCGGCGCTGCCGTTCACCGCTCTTCTGCCGCATAATTTCCTCTTCCAGCATATGCTGATACAACGCGATGCCGACGTCTTTGATATGTCCGGACTGTTCTTCGCCGAGGATATTTCCGGAACCCCGGATATCCATATCGTGGCTGGCCAGCGAAAAACCGGCGCCCAGCGTATCCAGCGCCTGCAGAATGTTCAGCCGACGCTCGGCTACCGGCTTAAGTTCCTTTTGCTTCGGCACCGTAAAATAGCAATAACCGCGGACTTTCGAGCGCCCTACCCGTCCCTTGAGCTGATACAGCTGTGCCAGTCCGAACATGTCGGAACGGTGGACTATCATGGTATTGACCGTCGGCATATCGATACCGGATTCGATAATCGTGGTTGAAAGCAGCATATCGGCTTTGCCATCGGCAAAGTCGTTCATCACGTCTTCCAGCTGTTTGACCGGCATTTGCCCGTGTGCGACCAGAATCCTGATGTCCGGCACCAGCGCGCGCAGTTCCTTTTCCATGCCGAAAATGTCGGAAACGCGCGGACAGACGAAAAAGACCTGGCCGTTGCGGAATTTTTCGCGGTAAATGGCCTCTTTTATCATTACCTTGTCAAACGGCATGACAAAGGTTCGGGCCGCCAGACGGTCAACCGGCGGCGTAGCGATAATACTCAGCTGCTTGACCCCGGTCAGCGACATTTGCAGCGTGCGCGGTATCGGCGTGGCGGTCAGCGTCAGGACATGAACATTCGACTTCAATGCCTTGAGCTTTTCCTTATGCGCAACGCCGAAATGCTGTTCTTCGTCGATAATCAGCAAACCGAGATTGCAGAACTTAATGTCTTTGGACAGCAGCGCATGGGTGCCGATGACTATTTCCACGGAACCGTCTTCCAATCCCTTTTTGGTTTCGGCGGCCTCTTTGGGCGTAACCAGGCGGGAAAGCATTCTGACCCGTACCGGAAAACCTTCCATGCGTTTTTTGAAATTGTAATAATGCTGACGCGCAAGCAATGTGGTCGGCACAATCAGCGCCACCTGAGCGCCGGACATTGCCACGGCAAAAGCCGCGCGCAAAGCAACCTCGGTCTTGCCGAAGCCGACGTCGCCGCAAACCAGCCGGTCCATCGGCGAACCCTGATTCAGGTCTTTCAAAACATCGGTAATCGCATTTAACTGATCGTCGGTTTCATTGAAAGGAAAACGGGCGCAGAACTCGTCGTACAAACCTTGCGGCGGCACAAAGCTGTCGGCTACTTTCAAGTGGCGTTCGGCGGCGATTTTAATCAGCTTTTCGGCAATGTCGCGGATTTTCTCCTTAACCTTGGCCTTTTTGGCCTGCCATGCCAGCCCGCCCAGCGTATCGAGCTGAATGTTGTCGTCTTCCATACCGTAGCGCGAAATGACGTCGATATTCTCAACCGGCACGAACAGTTTGGCATCGCCGGCATACAAAATTTTCAGGCAATCGTGCGGCGCGCCGCCTGCGGTAATGTTCTCCAGCCCCAGAAACCTGCCGATACCGTGTTCGATGTGCACAACCAGTTCGCCGACCGACAGGGACGAAACATCGGCAATAAAGTCTTTGGAAGTAACTTTTTTGGCACTTTTGCGGTTCTGCCGCTCGCCGAGAATATCCTGCTCCGAAACCAGGCACAGGCCGTCGCCGCGGAAGCCGTGCGGCAGGTTCATGACCAGCAGGGCGATTTTCTTGTGAACGGCTTTTTTCAGGGCATCGTCCCAATCATCGGCAAAGCCCATATCCTTAATGCCGTATTCGCTCATCAGCGTAAACAGGCGTTCGCGCGAACCGGCGGAATAGCAGCAGACGATGCGCGCCAATTTGGCGTTTTCGGACAAATAATCCTTAAGTTCGGCATAAACCTGCGCGGCATTGACGTTTTTGGCATGCGAAAAACTGCGGCCGGGAATGACGCCGGCGTTTATAACCCCTTCGCCTCCGGGAAAACTCATAGACGTAAACCGGAGTGCCCGGCGGGCCTTAACCTTAGCCGAAAATTCGCGCGCGGTCAGAAACATCAGCTCCGGCTTGACCGGGCGATAAGTGTCGACTTCGCTGGCCGACTTTATGCCCAGCGCCTCCTGCCTGGCCAGATAATAGTCCATTATGCCGTCTTCCTTGGCCAGCAGAGCGTCGTCGACGCTGCGGTCAAGCACGACATGAGCAGCCGGCAGATAATCAAACAGGCTCGGCAGCGGCTCCTCATAGAAAAACGGCAGCCAGTTTTCCATGCCCATATATTTGCGCGAGGCGGAAATCGCCTCATAAAGCTCGTCTCTTTGCGCTGCGGCACCGAAAGCCTCGCGATAAGCGGCGCGAAAATTCTTGACGGTATTATTATCGAGCACCACTTCGCCGACCACCTGAAAACCATAACTTTTCAGTTCGCCGGTCGTGCGCTGGCTGAACGCGTCAAAAGTGCGGATCTTTTCCACTTCGTCGTCAAAAAGGTCTATACGCAGAGGCTCGGGCGTGCCGACCGGAAAGATGTCGAGGATGTCGCCGCGGACGGCATATTCGCCGGGTTCCATAACCTGTTCGACCCGGTTGTAGCCGTTGACGACGGCATAGTGTACAAAATCGTTGAAGTCGAGCTTGCCGCCAACCCTGATCTCGCGCATGGAATTACGAAAAATTTTGGACGGCGGGAGTTTCTGGACGACGGCGCCGATACTGGCAACGACAATCCGTTTTTTCTTCGGGTTCGGATTTAGGGTCAGAGCGCCGAGAGCCGCCACCCGCTCGGCGACGATGCCGGCATTTGGCGAAACGCGGTCGTAGGGGACCGTGTCCCAGGCCGGAAACTTAAGAACCTCAACATCAGGCGCCACGTTTTTCAAAAGCTCGGCCGTACGCTCCAGACTGAGGCCGTCGCTGACAATGTAGAGAATATCCTGTTTGGACGAGCGCAGCAAATCGCGGAGCAGAAAGGCGTCATACCCCTCGGCTACCGCAGAAAACGTATAATCCGCAAGTTGTTCAATGTCTGCGTGCATTTGGCAATCTTATCATTTACTATTTGAAATAAAATATATACAATATGCGCATTATAGCAACCTTTTTCTTGAGGAATAATTAAGAAACCATGCGGCCGCCGCTTTTATATCCGCTGTTTGCGGGAATCGAAAATCTGAACGGCATCGGCGAAAAAACCGCCAAACTGGTGCGCAACCTGACCGGCGACAAAATCGTCGACCTGTTGTGGCATCTGCCCTCCTCGATTATCGACCGGCGCTATTCGCCCAGACTTGCGAACGCCCGCATCGGTTCCATCGTTACGGTAAAAATCAGAGTTCTGGAGCATATTGAACCCAAGCTCAAAAAACTTCCCTACAAAATCGTCTGCACCGACGGCAGCGAAGAGATTACCCTAAGCTTTTTTCACGCTTATCCGGAAACGCTGAAACGCAATCTTCCCGAAGGCAGCGAGCGGGTCATCAGCGGCAAGCTGGAAAGCTTTAACGGCAGTTTGCAGATGAGTCATCCCGATTATGTCGGGCGTCCGGAAGAGATGGACCGGATTAAGACCGTCGAAGCCGTTTATCCGCTGACCGGCGGCATTACCAACAAAATGATAAACAAATATATCCGCCAGGCGCTGGCCCGGGTTCCGAAAATGCCGGAATGGCTGGACGAACATTACCGGCAGGCCGAAGACCTGCCCGCTTTCAACGAAGCGCTGGCCGCCGTACACAATCCTCAATCGGATGCGGACATTCTGCCTTCGGCGCCGGCGCGCCGGCGGCTGGCCTATGACGAAATGCTGGCAAACCAGCTGGCTCTGGCACTGGTTCGCGAAAAAGTCAAAAAACAGCAGGGACGCGAAATCAGGGGCAACGGGCTTCTGCGTAAAAAAATTCTCGAAAGGCTGCCGTTTGAACTGACAGAATCTCAGGAAAAGGTCTTAAAGGAAATCTTTGCCGACCAGGCTTCGCCCTACCGCATGCTCAGGCTTTTGCAAGGCGACGTCGGCAGCGGCAAAACCATCGTGGCGCTGATGTCCATGCTGAATGCGGTTGAATGCGGCACACAGGCCGCGATTATGGCGCCGACCGAAATTCTGGCCAAACAGCATCTGGAAACCATGCAGCCGCTTTGTGAAGAAATCGGCATCCGCGCCGAGCTGCTGACCGGGCGGATTAAAGGCAAAGCGCGCGCCAGAATTCTGGAAGACCTTGAAGCCGGAAAAATTGACATTCTTATCGGTACGCACGCGCTGTTCGTGGAGGCTGTTACTTTTAAAGACCTGGCCTGCGTCGTCGTCGACGAACAGCACCGTTTCGGCGTCCATCAGCGCCTGGCGCTTTCGGACAAGGGCAACAAACCCGACATTCTGGTCATGACGGCAACGCCAATTCCGCGGACGCTGGTGCTGACCGCTTACGGCGATATGGAATATTCCAAAATCGACCAGCCGCCCAAAGGCCGCAAACCGGTCGATACCCGGGTACTGCCGATTTCCAAACTGCAGGACGTCGCCGCGGCGCTCAAACGCAAAATCGAACAGGGCTGCCGCGCCTATTGGGTCTGTCCGCTGGTGGAAGAATCGGAAAAAGTTGATCTGGCCGCCGCCGTCGAGCGGTTTGACACGCTGCGAAAAATTTTCGGCGGCGAAGTCGGACTGGTGCACGGCAAAATGAAAGAAAAGGAAAAAGACGCGGTTATGGAGCGTTTTAAGGCCGGCGAACTCAAGGTTCTGGTTGCAACGACAGTTATTGAAGTCGGCGTCAATGTCCCTGAAGCCACGGTTATGGTCATTGAACACGCCGAGCGTTTCGGACTGGCGCAGCTGCACCAGCTGCGGGGCCGCATCAAACGCGGCTTTCAGGCCTCGACCTGCATTTTGCTTTACTCCTACCCGCTGAGCGACACTTCCCGGGAAAGGCTGAACATCATGCGCGAAACCGAAGACGGTTTTCTGATTGCCGAAAAAGATCTGGAACTGCGCGGCGGCGGCGAAATTCTCGGCACCAGGCAGTCGGGTTTCTGCGAATTTCGCATCGCCGACATGAACGAGCACAAACATCTGCTTTATACCGCCAACAAAGACGCGCAGATGATTGTGGCGCAGGATGAAAAGCTGTCGACGCCGCGCGGCGAAGCACTGCGGATTTTACTTTATCTGTTTGAGCGCGACGAAGCCGTCAAAACTTACCAGCAATAATACTTGAGACAAAAATAAATTACGTGTCAAGAATTGTTGACTTTTGTTCTTAAAGAGATTATCATAGATACTGATAGGTGTGATGTGAACTGCGATTTGGCAGCCTGACAAGGCTGTGTCATCGCCGACGTTTTTGCACACCTCTGCCCTTGCAGGCGCTGTCTTTCGTTAACTTGTTTGAGGTGTGTCATGTCTTATTGTCGTCTCTGTTTATTTGCCGCTTTGATTGGCGGAATGTTTGTCCGAACCGATGCGGCAGTTCGGGCGGCGGAAAAGAGCATGACGCTCTCTCAACCCGTTAATGCACATTTCAACACACTATCCACACCCATGACAACGCCTGCGCCTCTTTTTGCAGACATAAACAATTCTTATCAGACCGCAAGCATTTGTTTTATCGGTTTCGGGGAATGCGGCGACAATACCGACTTCAGCAAAAGCGATGACGGATTTTCCCTGCCGGACTGCGCTTCCATCGGCTATCCGCTGACATCATGCACGCCGCCCGGATATCCCGACAAGTTCTGCCCGTACGACAGCAGCTATTTTGCCGCCTGCCGCGAAAACCGCCCCAAAGCATGTGCCGACGCGGGTTATGTTACAAATTGCAGCAAAGGCGAAATTCTCGACCCCAATGCGCTTTGCCCCCATGACGGATCCTACGGCAACTGCATATGCAACCCCTGCAGCGGTTACGACTATACCTATGAAGAAGCCACCGAAAAAGGCTACGAAGTCGACGGCGAGCCCTGCGACAGCTGCGGAACCCTGAAATATAAACGGGAACCTGCCGAATGCCGCGGATATCTGGTTTGCAACTGCGGACCCGAAATCGGTTCGCTCAGCTGTCAGAGCGGTACGCTTGAACTGTTTGAGACCTGTCAGGAATGCTGCGACAACAAATGTACGCTGGACAAATGTCCGGAAGGCGCCATCTGCACGTTGGAAGACTGTTCCGGCAAATATTGCGCAATCGGCTGCGCCACAGGTCTGGCCGACGCGGAAAACTACTGGTGCGACGGGGCGCTGTGGTACTGGCTGCCGCAGCCGGCAACCTGTCAACAAACAGAAAATTAATCAGAGAACTGAGGAGAAAAACCATGTTTAATCCAGAAAAGAAAATCGGCGCGAGCCTGCTGGTTTTGGGGATGATGATTTCCGGCCGGGCCATGGCTCAGGCCGAAACAACGCCGACCTGCGTCAAGGCGCCGACCTGTGAAGAACTCGGCTATGACAAAGTTGCTTCCGACTGCGGCGAACTGGCCAAACTTCGCTGCCCCTTTGACCCGGACAAGTATTTTTGTACCGCCTATACCGACCAAAACGGTAAAAAACTGGCGGAAATCGGCGATTTCGTATATGTTGACGCAATTTCGGCAGAACCGATTTCAGGCCGTATTCCGGTCGGTATCGTTTATGACCTCAGCGGCAAGATGATGTCCATTGCGCAGTTTACATCAAACCAATGCGCCAGTTATACGACGGACGGCACCAGCGGCTGGAGTCTGGCCGGCATGGAAGATATGGGCTTAATTAAAGCTAATGTTGACAAAATAAACGCCCAGCTGGCAAAAATTCCGAATGCAAAAAAAATTGAAACTGGTGGAGATTCCAGCATCTTAAGCAACGATCGTTGTTGGCTTACAAACAATGGTGTAGGAGCTTGCATGTTGAAAAATGTTGCTATAAATGGGAAGGCTGATTATGGATGCTATAGCGGTGCCGGAACCCATGCGCTCTGTGTGCGGTCATTCGGCAGCGGCGGTGCCGGTAATGATCCGACTCCGACGACTTATGCGATTGGCGACGTCTATACCAATGACAAAGGCGTGGCGATTGGTACGGTATTTGAGGTTGAAGCCAATGGTCAGCACGGTACGATTTTATCCCGTACTTCCCGCATCGGCACACAGGCTGAAGCCATCGAATACTGCGACAGCCTTAATTCTACGACCGGCCTTACCTGGGGGTTACCAACCTATCAGCAGATGGTTACGGTTTGCAATAACAAAACTTCCGGTTATGCAAGTAATGTTACTTATTGGACAGGAACCGGTAATCAGACCTATAATCAGGGTTCCTACTCTTCTTGTACTATAAATGGCGCGGGAACCGGACAAACAACATCCAACTTATCCTATTTCTGTGCGGCGGCGTTCTAAGTCGGTTGAAGCAAAGCCCTCTCAAATGAGAGGGCTTTTTTGTATGACAAAAATAAAGATGGTTCCATCATTGGTAGACAGAAAAATTTGTACTTTCATTAATAGTTGACTCTTTCCACAAATTAGCTTATCCTGATACTCGATAGGTGTGGATTGTCTGATGCTGCGGCGCTTTTATGCCGCAGGCTCTTTTGTCGGCGCATCCGACATTCTTTCCATTGCCTCTCGCTCCCCTTTCGGGCTTCGGTTCTAACTTTGTCGCGAGGTGATACTATGAAGAAATCTGTTTTAATGTTCTCTTTGCTTTCCGGAACGGCTCTTATGTTCCCAAGGCTAACCATTGCCTCCGGCTTACCTGCACTTACACACACATACACACCCGAACCGAAGCCCGCCTTTCAGTTTGAACAACCTGACAAAGCCTTTAAGACCGCCGCCGTCTGTTTCCTCGGCGCCGAAAACTGCGGCGACGCCGGCTTCGGATCCATGGGCGGAGACGACGGCTATAAAGTCGATACCGAAGCCCAGTGTAAGAATGAAGGTTTTGTCAGTTCCTGTTCAACAGGATACTGCATGGACAAATCATGCCCATATAATCCTAATTACGGAAACTGCTTAAAAGAAAACTGTCCCGGCAACTCGTCAACAATCTGTACCGGCGCCATAGCCGGCCAGAACGCCTGTGGCGAAAACTGCAAAAAATGCTGTGACGATTCCTGTCCGGCCGGTTCCAAAAATTATACCGGTTCCTTTGCTTCAAAAACGGAATGCGGAAACAACTGCTACAACTGCAACACAGCCTGCCCAAGCGGCAGTCTAGCTTATTCGGGGGATATAGTATCCTATAACGAGTGCGGACAAGCCTGTCGAAGCTGTAACACCTCATGTCCTTCGGGAACTTCAACCTCAAATCCCGGAGGATGCGGCGGCTCCACAAGTGACGAATGCAACACCAAAACCTGTTACTATCCTTTTCAAGCTTGTTGCGACAATTCCTGCGAAGGCGACAAGAGCGGACAATGCCCCAGCGGTTACAGAGAATGGACGTCTACCGACGGCTGCGGCAACACCTGCTACAATTGCAGCTGCGACTTGTCTTATTGCGTTTCCGACTGCGAGGAAGATTCAAGAGGCGCCACGCTCAGACTAAAATACAAAACCTGTACCATGAGCAATTGGGAAGCTACCAGTACAACCCACTATATTTTCAGGTCAATGGGCGGTTATTGCGTTAACGTAACCGGCGGCCGATGTATGTATGACGGCAGCTACTGGTGCAGCTGTTAGAAAAAATTTTAATCTCCAACCAGCTTTTCAATGTCGCTGACATAGGTAACATCCCAGAGGGTTTCGGCGGAAGGCGCTTCGACCAGCGTGGTATAATCCTCATGTTCCATAAAAACCGGACGGAGATCGGCGTTTTCCGGCACAAGGTCGGCAACGCCGTACAAGGCTTTGCTCCATATGACCGGGTTATGCTTAACGCCTTTCCAGGAAGCGATGCAAAGCTGTTTTTCCTGTCCCTTGTTATAAGAAGCAATCATTTTATCGATAAATCCGGCATCGACATTCGGCATATCCGCAGGCAGCAGCAAAGCGCCGTCACAGAAAGCCGGGACCGATTTAAGCCCCAAATTCAGCGACGTTTTAACACCGGCACGGTAAGCGGGGTTGTAAATGACGTTGACGTCAATGTCTTCCAGAAATTCTTCCATTGCTGCGGCCTGATTGCCGGTAACGACAAAAACAGGGTTGGCCTTTGATTTAATGGCGGCCTCCACCGCCTTGAGAAACAGAGGCTTGCCCTCTTTGGTTTCAGCCATAAGCTTGTTGCGTCCGGCCCGGCTGCCAACGCCGGCGGCAAGGATAACGGCGGCAATGCCCGCTTTGCCCTTGGACTGGTTTTGACCGGCAGCAACCAGATTTTCCCTTTCGGCAGGTGTCAACGTACCTCCCGAAGGAAGCAGAACATTCTGCGGACGAGCAAAGTCGTATTCGTTTATCTTGTCATTGATAACAGCCAGTTTAATATAATGAACGGCCAAGGGCGACTCCGTCACGTCAAAACGAAACGGCAGGCTGATGATTTTCTGCCCGCGTTTGTGCGCGATAATTAAATCGGAAGCTCCCACCTGAGGAATTGTCAGATTAACGATTTCGTCTGCAAAACTGCGGACGGCAGAGGGAATAACGTCATCTTTATAATTGCTTTTCAGTCCGGGCAGGATGAAAATCACGTCGTTTTTGTCGGCAACGGCTTTTTCGACGGCATCAGCCACGGCTTCGACCGTATGCGGCGCATAATATTCAGCATGATAATCAAGCTGAAGGTCGGGAAAATTTTCAACTAACTTACGCACAACCCCGGTAAAATGAGCGGTTTCGGCCGCGTCATTATAAAAATTGGTATAAATCAGAGCGGTTTTGCGCGGTTTTTGTTCGGACACCTGCAACAAATCGACGTTTCCGGACAGGCTGAACAAAATATTGTCCACCGCAGCCTGCTCGGCCAGCGGCGTCGTAAGTTCCAGAAGAGCAATAACTTCGCCGGCCGCAACATAGATGTAGGGCGGCACGGTGTTTAAAATCAAGTTATGTGACTGGCGGTTAAATTTGGCGACCCGGTCATCGGCGCAAAGAAAAACACCGTCAACCGAAGCGGTTATCTTGCATATGCCGTCATGACCGACGGCATAAGCGGTGTTTTTGCCGCAGAGCTTGGCCGCAACAATACCGAGCGCCGCTTCCAGCGTCAGATCGTTTTCATCCATAAGGGCGCCGTAGACAGACGGAACACCGCTGATTTTGAGCCGGATTATATCTTCTTCGTTCAGAGTGTGCCCTTTTTCCAGTACCATTCCGTCCAGGCGGATTTCCTCAAAAATCTTGACCCCGAGGGCATGGTTCAAATCAAATTCCTGACATTTCATCGGCATTGTTCCTGTTGACAATGGTTATAATATAAGCTGAAAATTCTTAAAATATAGCAAACACGATTCACTAAAAAAGGGAGCCGAAGCTCCCTTCCCTATCTGTCTGCAAAAGTATAACTCTCAAGGGTGCGATTGTTGTCGTCCTTAAGATAAACATATCCTTTTTTTGCCAGGACAACCACGGTAACCGTATAATGGCATAACCGGCTGCCACGAAGGATATAGCAATCATATACCCTGCCCCGGCTGTTTACGGTAAGGGCATGTTTGCCCAAAGCGGCAAATCTGCCGTCTCTTACTTCCCAAACATACAGATACGGTCCCTGACGCTCAATCTGCATATTTGACCAAGTCAGACTTTTGAGCGGGCGCGCATAAGGCTGGTGTATGACAGTACCGTAATCGCTGACCCTGGTCGGACGCATACGGCGCACTCGATTATACAGGCTCTCATAGCGCTCATAAATCTGAACCGCACCGTTCAGATTTCCCAGAAACTTGTCCATTTTCGTTTGTGCCAGAGCACAGGATGCCAACGCGCAAAGCATCATCAACATCCAAAATTTTTTTGCTTTCATATACTTAAATTTTTAAATTTCACAATAAGAAATCAGCCCACAATAATCATCAAATCAGGGTGTTAGAATAACATATTTTAACAGGGGTGTCCATAATTAATTTTTTGTCTATTTTTTTAACAAGCCGCGGGCGAAGATGACAAGCTGTTGCCGGCTTGACCGCATTATTGGCTGCGGCACGAATCTTTGTTGACGTGCGATGCTTTCTGCGTGCATATCGTGAGGCCATGCCTTGTGTCTATGGATGCCCTGCTCGACCGAGGAATGCCGGATCAAGTCCGGCAATGACAGAGGGAGTGTGTGGACTTGACCGGGGAATCCATGAGGGCGATGTCCGGGACAAGCCCGAACATGACATAAAGAAAAAGCAAATCGAACATGACATAAAAAAAATATAAGTTCGGGAGTAACGGAAGAAGGTGCCGGAAAATGACAATAACCGGATTGTTCCGCTCAATGGACACCTGCTCTGCAAACAGGATATCCGAAAGTATAAAAAACAGGTTCTCATTTCTGAGAACCTGTTTTCCCATATGAAGAAGATTACTTTCAGCTAACTATCAGAATTTATATTTAGCGTTGAATAATCCGGTGTGATCCTCGTAGTGATCACGGAATCTGCCCTCGTAACCGAGAGACAGTTCGACGTTGTCATTGACGTCAGCCGTCAGTCCGACGCCGGCTTCAACGCCAAAGCGGTCAAGAGCCTGTCCGTTTACGGTATAGGCTGAACCGTTTGCCAGCGTTACAACCGAGCTGCTGTCGTCGTTGAACATGTCGTAGGTCATCGCCAGACGGGCTTCCGGACGCAGATTCATGCCGTTGTCCAAAGCGAAGTCCTTCTTGAGGCTGGCGCCGACGACACCGGTCAGGATGTCGGAGGTATTTTCGCCAACCTTCTGTCCGGCACTGTCACGATAACCGTCCTGACGAATGTTGACATAGCGCAGGCCGGCTTCCGGAGTCAACATGGCGCCGCAAAGGTCAATGTCATATCCGGTCATTGCCTGCAGCCCAATGCTGTCAACATCATAATCGGCGCTTACCGGCATACCGGCGACATTCTTCTTCTCGCTGTAGTCAGACCAGCCGTAAGTCGCAATTCCGTTTACGAACCAATTGGAGGGTTTATACTCGCCGTAAGCGATTGCCGTATGCGTGTCAACATCGGTCTTTCTCATGAAACCGTCGATATCCGAAGACGTATAGGCATAACCGATACCCAATTTTACGTCATCATTGACGTATTTTTCGGCACCGAAAGCAATACCTTCGCTGTCGGCATCAAAGCCTCTGGCCTTGCGGGTATCGTCAGCCTTGGAGTGGTTGAACAGCCCCTGAACCCACATGGCGCCGCGTTTGAAAATGCTGTCGCCGGAGGACATGCCTTCATTGCCGGTTACAATCGAACCGCCGCTTAAACGGCTGCCGACGGCGGCAAAGACCTGATTGGCGGTTTCGGTGGCATTGGACTGAACCATCGCCGCGGTTTCAGGCGCAAGAGCCGTAACGGCGTTGACCAAAGCACCCTGATCGGTTTGAGCCAGCGTATTCAGATGCTCGGCCATCGCACGGGAAGCTCCGGTCAGGGAAGACGCGTCAGAATTGCCGCCGACCCAGGCATTGACGGTATTGGCGTTGGAAACCGTACCGCCTGCGTTAACAACCGAGGAAGCAACTTCGCCCGAATCTTTTTTGGAAACATTCAGGGTATTCTGCGTATCTCCGAACTCAACATTGTACAGCGTATTGCTGTTGGAAAGTTTCAGACCTTCTTCGCCGCGATCCACAGAATCCGCTTCTACAGAAACACTCTCAGCAAAAGAATAGGTTCCCTCGCCGGCATCAATGCCGATAACCGGATTGATGACAGCCGAACCGTCTTCGCTCAGGAAGGTTTTAACGGAACCGTTAACTTTACCGCCGGCGGCATCTTCAACATTATCGACATTAAACGACAAAGTCGAATTATCCGCAAGCGTTACGTCGCCGGTCAGGGTATTGGAAGCCAAATCCAACGTGCCGCCGTTGCCGACTTTGGCACTGGCTGTATAGTCGACGCCCAGTTTGGTGTTGCCGTAAGTGGTCAACTGTCTGGTTTTCAGTTTTTCGCTGTCCAAATCCAGAGAAGAACCGGCACTGACATAAATTTCATCAGCTTTAGATTCCTCCGCGACCAAAGACGAAGCGGCGACATCGGCACTGATGTTGAGTTCACCGCCCTCAAAACTGGTCATGTGCGCGGCGGAATCAAGAACCGTAATGTTGCCGTTATTATCGATTTCGCCGTTCAGAATACCGGCCAAATCGATATAACCGTCATTGGTTACCTTATTGCCTTCACCCTCAATGTTCAGCGTTGCGCCCTGATTGACGGTCAACAGGCCGAGATTGTTATTAATATTACCGTTAACCGTGCTGTTGCCGTTGAATTCGGCTTTCGGCGCGGCCTTCAGTATGGCGGCGAGTTTTTCTTCGCTGTCTTCTTTTGTCGGTGTATTTTTGCCGTCTAATTTCAGATTGCCGTTTAAGGTGCCGCCGTTGGAGACATAGCTGCCGCCAGCCGTTTGTGCGTCATAGCTTTCATCCTCTCCGGCTGCGGCCAATTCAGCGCCTGAAATCGTGATATCGGTCTTTTCGGCATTGACGGTACCGTTGTTAACCAGCGAACCGGCAACATTAAATTTGGCATTGCTGCCTTCCGGCGCTTCGTCAGCTGCCGCACCGCGGTTCATATCCTGAATCAGATTCAAGGTTGCATTGTCGGCAACAACAACCGAACCGCCCTGCTCGACGTTTGTCTCACGCGAAGCGATAATACCGACGGCATCTTTCAGAACATTGACAATGCCGCTGATGTTTAAAGTCGACTTATTAGTGCCGTTTTTAGAGGAAGCCGCACGAATCAGGGCGTCTTTGCCGCTTATGTTAACCGTGCCGCCAACATTGATTTCGCCACTCGGATAACCGGCAACAATCTGAGCACCGTCAGCGATATTAACCGTTGCGCCTTCTGCAATGTCTACTTTGTTCAAGCCTTGCAGAATGCTGCCCGACTGCCATTTCGGGTTTGCTGGGTTGGAAACTTCCATTTGACCGGAAGCATTAACAACCGCACCTTTGCCAATCGTCAGGTCGGTAACGGCAATACCGGCGCCGTCCGTAATATTAACGTTTGCATTTTCGCCGAGGACAACCGTCCCTTCACCATTAGCATTGCCAATACCGTTAAACTTTCCGTCCGGCGCGCCGTTCATCGAAACATTGCTGTTGGTAATGCTCAACGTTTTGTCTGCACCAAGTTCCAAACGCGCGGGAACATTTCCGCTGTTGGCGATATTGACATCGGCACCGTCTATTGCAGTATCAATTGCAACATCAACCGTACCTTCAACATTGATAGAACTGCCCGCTTCTCCCGAGATGTTAAACTGCGATTTGGCATGGTCTCCGTTGCTCGCCGCAATTTTGTTATTGCCTTTGAAAGTTACGGTTTTGTCGGCCGCAATTGCCAGATTTGAAGCATCGCCGGAAGCAGCATCTCCGTTTTCACCGGCCGCCGCCTTATACAGGCTGATGCGGGTTCCGTCTTCAAAAGTCGTGTTGCCGACCTTGAAAGCCGTCGTGTCGTTATCAAGAACCAAAGCGCCGTCGCTTCCGACAATAGTAGATTCACCGTCACCTTTTTTGACGGTCAAATCAACAGCGCTTAAATCAACCTCGGCGTTGCGCGTGGAAGTCAGATATCCTTCAACATTCATTTTTGCGGCTTCGCCTTCATTGGCGTTGAATTTTGTCTTTCCTTCAAAAGTTACAAAATCACGGAAAGTATTTTCGCCGGAGACGGAAATTTCGCCGGCATCAACAAAACCGACACGACTTGCATCCGCTTCGCTGGTACCTTCCGCCTTCAGGTCGAAAGTAGCGTCTTTTATGGTTGAACCGGCTTCTACCGTAAAAGTCTTACCGGCAGTTGTTTCTACATTGCCGGTATATTCTGCAGCCAAAGCATTGGCGGCAGTCAGCAGGACTGCCATAGACGCTCCGGCTAAGAGTGTTTTTTTCATTACAATTTTCTCCCAACTAATGTGGTTTAAAAGGAAAATAACTTTCAGACATCGCTCTAAAAGTATAACAGATTATACAAGCTAAATTTTAAATAGCAATAGATTATACAATTAAATATTTAACGATATAACCCGGTATATCGCAAAAAACAGTACAAGCCCTGATTTTGCCGGGGTTTCGACTAAAGATAACAGATTGGGTAAAGTAAACGGAATCAGCGGTTGCCGATGACAGAATCGATTACGGCTTCGACAATATTCAACTCTTTTTCGCTCATGGAGCGTATTTTTATCGACATCGACTCAAGACGTTGCAGATGATTGGAGGGAAAAGCGGATATCTGCCGACTGACAAGTTTCGGATAACCTTCGTCATCTTCGGACGGTTCAATAAAATTATCGGTTTTGGACAAGGTTCCGGCAAAGAGCTCATCCATGCTTACGTTCAAAACGTCGCACAGGTTGATAACCTGTTTCAGATCCGGCATCGTCCGGTCATTTTCAAGATTGCCGATGGTTTTGAAATTGCAGTTCATCTTGTCGGCGAGCTGCTCCTGCGTCAGATTGTTGGCCTTGCGAAAAGCCTTGATTTTGTAGCCTATCTTGAAAATATTTTTATTTGGTAACACCATTGCCTTTTTCCTCTTCGATGTAAAATATATTATACATCGAGAGCGGCTGATTACCCACTATACTATACATTAAGAATCATATGTATAATAGATTATCCATAAATGACGACCAATATTTCACCCGAGCAAAACATAAGGTTTATTCCCGCAAAAAAAGCCTCCGTAACAACGGAGGCTTTTTGAAAACATACCCGACGATTAACGTTTGGTTAAATAGTAGAAAATTTTTATATTTATTTATCAATTGGTTATATCAGTAAAATTTTTTATGTGAATAAAATGTGAATGTTAAATATGCAACTGATTAACAACATTTTTCAGCATATTTTCGTTTTCATTATAATAAATTGCGGTGGTTTGAATATTAGAATGATTAACAAGAGTTTTAACTGTTGTAATATCAACACCATTGGTTAGAAGTGAAGTGATATAATTTCTTCTCCCATAGTGAGTTGAGCATTGAACATTGAATGTTTTGTAAATTGCTGTAAAAATGCGGCTGATGCTGTTCCTGTTATACGGTTTATTGGTTTTCTTGCTCACAAATAAGAATTTATCACGATTTTCCAAATTAAAACCGTTCAAATATTCTTTAATGTGTTTTTTCATCTCATCATTTACATAATATTTTGCCTTTTTACTTCCCTTATTCTTATCTGGCGATAATTCAATAATATCTTTAACCGAATTATCATCACTCAAAACATCTTTAACTTGCAAATATGCAAAATTGATGCATCGCATACCACAGAGAAAATTGAAGCGGAACATCATTTTAATTTGTTTAGCATTATTAAGAGCATCAATATATTTGAAAATGGCTTTAATTTTTTTATCATCAACAACGGCTCGGTTTATCATTTTCTCTATCCTTTAATGAATAACTTTATTTAAATTTATATTATAGTTATACATTAACATA
>OJOL01000047.1_pt1 | contig 74173 bp, 67 predicted proteins | sample 1598121 | NCBI WGS metagenome assembly OJOL01 (sample SAMN01915219, study PRJEB22387) | human gut metagenome | isolation source: stool | host: Homo sapiens | place: USA
TGATATTGGCGGCGGTGAATTTTTCAGCCGTTTCCGCTCCACGGCTGGTGATTTGCAGACGGAATTTTCCCAGGTCTCCGAAATCCACCTGTTCGCCTGCACGCAGGCCTTCGATCATATTCTCTACGGTGGCGATGATGACTGCGGATACGTCCGCCCTGCTGACGGTGGTCTGTGAGGCTACACGTCTGCTCAGTTCCTTCAGGGTCAGTTCACCTGTAATTTGCGACTTGGCATAAGCCTTGGGCTCTTCGTCCGCTTTCTGCGGATTCTTGAGCATTGCAATACTGTAATTTTGCATAAACAAGAATAATTTAAAAAATTAAAATTAAAAATTAAGACTCTCTGTGTGGTGGGGAGGACAGTTCGTTTCTCCCTTCCGACAGGTCAAAGATACAATAACGGGAGGGTGTGAAAATGAGTGACATTGAGAGGTGATAAACCTGCTTCGGAATGAGTGATATCTGATGATTTTTCAGTACTTTTATAGCATAAAAGAACTTGAAAATTAATCAGAAAATTATCAGAAAATGAAGAAAATCGTTTGTGAACAGACTGCGGATGCCGCCATCGAAGAATGGCCCGTCCGTCCTTATTCCAAGAGTGAACTGGCGCATGCTTATGCGCCCGAAATCGGAGAGCGTTCCGCCCTCAACCGCCTGTCCCGCTGGATACGATTAAACGAGGCGCTGTCCCGTGCCTTGCGGGAGACCGGTTACCGGCTGACCCAGCAAATTTTTACGACCAAACAGGTGGAACTTATTTTCTTGTACTTGGGAAGGCCGTAGGGAAGTTGGGAATGGAGAGTTGAGAGTTGGGGGATGAACGCTTGCGGGAGTGAAGGGCTTCACTTGCGCAAGTGAGGGCGCACACTCCCGCAAGCGTTGGCATTCGCAGCCGCAAGTATGAGTATCCGTCATCCTGAGCGTAGTCGAAGGATGACGGATGGTTCTCAACTTCCCCAAGGTTTCTGGTCTTTCGCCATGACCCTGCCTTGCGCTTCCGCTATTATCTGTTCTTCGGATTCCCGTTCGTCGTAGCGGCCGCAGGGCTGTCGGACGAAGAGGACGCTGCCTGTCTGGCACAGGTCCTGGTCGCGCACCTTCAGCATGTCGAGCCTTGTATAAGCCCGGTCCTGCTCTTTGATGCGGGAAATGGAGAAGATGAAGTCGGCGAGGTTGGCCCAGTTGGCGCTGCCTGAGATGGTGTACATGTCTATGTCCTCCAGCTCATTCTTTCCGTTCTGCTTTTTCAGGCTGCGCGGATGGGCTACGATGATGACCCATATATGGTTGGTACGGCCCCATGCCTGCAACTGCGTCAGCATGGCCTTGATGGCTTGCGTCTCGGTGTTGTAGCGTCCCGTTTCCACTTCCATAAAGAGGTACGGGTCGATGATGAGATATTTCAACGGTGCCGTGCGGCGCACCATGTCGGCCCGTGCGAGGATGTTGGCGGGAGTGGGGGAGACTTCATGCAGGTCGAGGTGAACCATGTGCTCGTTCAGATAACTGACGATGGGTTGCAACTGCTCCCGGGTATAGTTGGCGGTGTTCACCTTGCCCAGCATCAACTGGACGAGATGCGCCATGTGCTTGTTCTTGTCCGGCACTTCGAAAGAGAGATAACAGACGTAACGCCCGGTTTTGGCCATCAGCCTGCAAGTGAGGTCGTTCAGGAAGTCTGTCTTTCCGCTGTTGGGCTTTCCGGTGCCGATAATCAGGCCTCCCTGGTCGGTGGGGTGAAATACGTGGTCCGTCAGCGGGCCGTAGCCTACGTCATACCCGTGGTCGTATTCACCGTTCAAGGCGTCCAGAATCTCATCTGTCCGTTCGCTGACGGTGATGATATCCGAGGTGTGTTGCGGACGGGCCGAGTCGATGATTTCATGTACCACTTCCACGCCGTAGGCGGCAAGTACGTCGGAGATATCCTTGCAGTCGCCGGGTAGCGTGGTGAGCAGGCAACGGGCACCGAAGTAGTCGGTCAGGTGTTTGACGAGTGTCCGTCCGGGCAGGTCGCGGTCTCCGCAGATTACGATGTCCTGCACCTGGTCCAGCCAGGAGTCGAAGGCTTCGAAACTTTTGGGCAGGTCGCTTGCCGCCCCGTTGGGCACGCTGATGACATAAGGGTATCCGGCTTCATTCAGGGTCAGCACGTCCTTTCCTCCTTCGGTGATAATCAGGCGCCGGATGTGTTCTTCGGACACGCGTAGCGGATTGATGCAGTCGATGTGATAGGGCGCACAAGGAGTGGTGGGAGAATCCTGGCTCCAGAACTTGGTGTATCCGGCAGGCTTTCCGTCGTCCGTGCGGCTGGCGGTGGATGGGTCGCACGAACGGTACTTTACATTCACGGGTTGCCCGTTGACGTAGTTCACATAGGCGATGCAGTGATACATGGTTCCGCCGGATTTCTTCTCATCGTCCTTGCCGTAGCAGCGGTGCGTGAGGCAGCCGATATGGGCGCTCATGGCTGTCTGTAGCGAGATGCCCTGGTCGGCAAGGTAACGGCGTGCTGCCAGTTGGTCCGGGTCGGTTGTTTCAGGGTCGTCGGTCAGGGGCTTGATTTTAGAGAATATTTCGGGCGGAAGGCTTTTGTAGTCTTCAGGAATCATGGGCACTTCCGATGTGTGTTTTCCGCTATCGCCTGTTGTGCTGCTGCTTTTGCAGGTGTAATTTACGGATTTTCCCATGCCGGAAGATGCCCGGTTCATACCGGAAGCCGCTCCGCCGTTGCTGAATGAAGAATCGGAGTAGGGGCGCTCTTCCCAGAAGTCCTTGAGCTTTCCGTTGAAGTCGCATCCGGCATAGAAACAATGATAAGCTCCTGTCGCTTTGGATATGGAAAGATGTTTCTTTCCGCATTTGGGGCACTCGGCTACGAAATTCTTTCCTGCGTTTTTACGATCGGGAAAGTCACTGAGATAATAAAATGGTTTCACTTGGATAAATTGAGAATTAAAAATTGAAAATTAAAAAATAATAGTGCATTATTGTGGTAACACCCACTCTTTGCTCAACACATTCCAGATGGCTTCTGCTGAGGGTCTCGGTTGTGCTTCATCCGGAATATTCACTGCCCCTTCAATTGTGTCGTCATAGAATCTCATTCCCGACTCCGGGTCTGTCCATTCAAACTCACTGAGGGGATGGTTATTCCGCTGATTCGTGCGGTTCTCCTGAACAGCCTGTTCCCGCTTCTGCCTGCCGCCCCGTGCCGCATCGTTCAGTAAATGCTGCCCATGCGCCGACTTCAGCAGATTATTCAGCCAGCAGAGCCTTCCGGTATGGTTGGACTTCATGAATCGGGCTTGGGAGGCGAAGTAAGGAATCAGCAGCTCGTTGACCATATACACCAGATTTTCGCAGGCGTGTTTACGTGTCAGCCCTTCGTGCAGCTGGAACCAGTTAATCAGGGGAGTCAGTATCTGTGCTTTCTGCGCGGAGTCCTCGTTGATGAGATGGAAAAACTCTTTGGCGGCAACCAAAGAGTTCGGTGTAACAATATTTTTCTTATCAGAATTATCATCTAAAGGCTTATCACCTGACGGCGAAACTCCTTCGTTAGAAGGATTCCCTTTAGTATATATATTATATATATTATCCTGCGGAAAAGTTTCCGGAAACTTTTCCGGTAATTCTTCCGCAGGAATCTCCTCTCGCCAGATTGGTGAGTAAAAGTATTTCATGCCGTATGGATTCTTTTCGATACTGATTCCGAACGACCCGCATCGTTTGACCGCTTCCGCAAGGAATTTTGCATTTTTGAATGCCAATGCCATGCTGATGTCGTAGAAGTTTTCCACCGGATAAACTTGTTCGTTATTCATGTAAGGAGTAAGTCCGAGATAGAGGTTCAGTAGTTTGGGAATGGCCGAATCTGTAATCTTCCGGCTTTTCCATAGGCCTATGGTCTTTTGGAGTTCCGTTATGGAGATGGTTGTTTTTAGTGCTTTCATCGCTTATTATTTTTGAAATTCGTGGTGAAGTTATGAAGAAAGAAAATGGCGGTGTTACCACCATGTTGGTACCCTGTGTTAAATATTAACATTAATTTAAAGATAAACATGAAAAAAGTGGTTTACACTTACAAAACTTTGGGCGATAGCATTGCCCTTCTGTGTGATACTTCCGATATCACAATCAAAGAACTCTGTGCAGGCTGTGAAATCAGTAAACGCACGTACTATCAGGTGATAACTGGCGAGACGTTGGAATAAGCTATTACATCCGGATCTTTCATTATTTGCGCGAAAATACGGATGAATCCCGGTATTGCGAGTGCCGCTATGCGATGGAAAAATGCTTGATGGATACATGGTTTAAATGAAATTTTATCGTAACTTTGTCGTATAAGTAAAATAGAGAATATGATGCAGCAGAGACAACTTTACCCGATAGGGATACAGACCTTCTCGGAAATCCGTGGAAAGGGCTATTTGTATATAGACAAGACGGAGTATGTTTATAGAGTGACGCATGCCGACTCTAAGTATGTCTTTTTGAGCCGTCCTCGTCGTTTCGGCAAGAGTCTGCTTGCCAGTACGCTACACGCTTATTTTGAAGGTCGTAAGGAGTTGTTTGAAGGTCTTGCCATTGAGAAGCTGGAGGCGGAGTGGACTCGGTATCCGGTGCTTCACTTTGATATGAGCATGGCGAAGCATGTGGATAAGGAACGACTGAACGGAATGTTGAACTATATGCTGTCCGAATATGAGCGGGAATATGATTGCCGTATAGCGGATCCTGACGCTAACGTCCGTCTGACAAATCTGATAAAATGTGTTTTTGAACAAACCGGTCGGCAGGTTGTCGTCCTCATCGACGAATACGACGCCCCGCTTCTCGACGTTATCCACGAAGAAAAGAATCTTCCCGTGCTTCGGGATGTGATGCGCAATTTCTATAGCCCCCTGAAGGCTTGCGACCCTTATCTACGTTTTGTATTCCTCACCGGTATCACGAAGTTCTCCCAACTGAGCATCTTCAGCGAGTTGAATAATATCAAGAACATCAGCATGGATGTGTCATACGCAGCTATCTGCGGCATCAGTGAAGAAGAAATGCTGACTCAGATGGACAATGATTTGGATTTATTGGCAGCACGTATAGGAATGTCTCGTGAAGAAGCCCTTGCGGAGCTAAAAAATAACTATGACGGCTATCATTTCACCTGGCCTTCGCCCGATATTTACAATCCTTTCAGCCTGTTGAACGCTTTTGCCGACGGTAAGATGGATTCTTATTGGTTCGGTAGCGGTACACCTACCTATCTGATAGAGATGCTGAATAAGTATCACGTAATCCCTCAACAGATTGGAGGGCGGAAAGCGCTTGCCGAATCGTTTGATGCTCCTACGGAGCGAATTACCAACATTACTCCTTTGCTCTATCAGAGTGGTTATATCACGATAAAGGGATATTCGCCCATTACCCACCTTTATTCGTTGGATATTCCCAACAAAGAGGTGCGCATGGGGTTGATGAAGAGCCTGTTGCCTGGTTATCTGCATCAGTATACTATGGATGGGCTTACTACGGTGGCTCTGTTGTATGAAACTATTTATGAAGAAAGATTGGATGACGGTTTGCGTCTGTTGCAGACTTTCCTTTCTACGATTCCTTATTGCGATAATACTGATTATGAGGGTCATTACCAGTCGTTGCTCTACACCATTTTCAGTCTGCTGGGCATGTATGTGGATGTGGAAGTGCGCACTCCGCGCGGACGTGTGGATGTGGTGATGCGGAGTTTGTCCGCTCTCTATGTGATAGAGTTGAAGTTGGATAAGACGGCCGATGCCGCTATGGAGCAGATTAATCTGAAGAATTATCCCGAACGCTTTGCGCTGTGCGGTCTGCCGGTGGTGAAGGTGGGGATTAACTTTGATAGTGAAAGGCGGACGCTGGGGGACTGGAAGATAGAGTAATATAAAAGTGCAAAGGAGGAGATAAATTATGATTCAGCAGAGACAACTTTACCCGATAGGGATACAGACTTTCTCGGAAATCCGTGGAAAGGGCTATTTATATATTGACAAGACGGAGTACGTTTATAGAATGACGCATTCCGACTCTAAATATGTGTTTTTGAGCCGCCCTCGTCGTTTTGGCAAGAGTTTGCTCGCCAGTACGCTGCACGCTTATTTTGAAGGCCGGAAGGAACTGTTTGAGGGTCTTGCCATTGAGAAGTTGGAGGTGGAGTGGACCGGGTATCCGGTGCTTCACTTTGACATGAGCATGGCGAAGCATGTGGATAAGGAACGACTGAACGGAATGTTGAACTATATGCTGTCCGAATATGAGCGGGAATATGATTGCCGTATAGCGGATCCTGACGCTAACGTCCGTCTGACAAATCTGATAAAATGTGTTTTTGAACAAACCGGTCGGCAGGTTGTCGTCCTCATCGACGAATACGACGCCCCGCTTCTCGACGTTATCCACGAAGAAAAGAATCTTCCCGTGCTTCGGGATGTGATGCGCAATTTCTATAGCCCCCTGAAGGCTTGCGACCCTTATCTACGTTTTGTATTCCTCACCGGTATCACGAAGTTCTCCCAACTGAGCATCTTCAGCGAGTTGAATAATATCAAGAACATCAGCATGGATGTGTCATACGCAGCTATCTGCGGCATCAGTGAAGAAGAAATGCTGACTCAGATGGACAATGATTTGGATTTATTGGCAGCACGTATAGGAATGTCTCGTGAAGAAGCCCTTGCGGAGCTAAAAAATAACTATGACGGCTATCATTTCACCTGGCCTTCGCCCGATATTTACAATCCTTTCAGCCTGTTGAACGCTTTTGCCGACGGTAAGATGGATTCTTATTGGTTTGGTAGCGGCACGCCTACTTATCTGATAGAGATGCTGAACAAGTTCGGTGTGGTCCCGTCGAAGATAGGCGGCGTGGAAGCTGTGTCCGCAGAATTCGACGCTCCCACGGAGCGCATGGCCAGCATTACTCCGTTGCTCTATCAGAGCGGCTATATCACTATAAAAGATTGCGATAGCGAATTTGGCATTTACACGCTCGACATTCCTAATAAAGAAGTTCGCACCGGATTGATGCGTAACCTGATACCTTCGTAGTTTCTCTCCACCATTCCCTATTGCGACAATGCCGATTCGGAGGGTCACTACCAGCAAGTGTTCTATATCATCTTCAGCCTTCTGGGGTATTATATAGATGTAGAGGTGCATACTCCTCGAGGCCGTGTAGATATTGTTCTCCGCACTCGTACCACACTGTACGTCATAGAGCTGAAGCTTGATAAGACGGCGGATGCTGCTATGGACCAGATTAATCTGAAGAATTATGCCGAACGCTTTTCGCTGTGCGGTCTGCCGGTGGTGAAGGTGGGGATTAATTTCGATAGTGAGCGGAGGACGCTGGGGGACTGGAAGATAGAATAATTCGAATCTATAAGCTCTATTATAAAAGTTAAATCAATAAATCTATGATTATTGAGATAAAAGTTTTATTTTTGTGTAAGAATTAAATGCGTTAATTATATTATCAATGTCAAATCGTAAAGAATACATACTGCATTCCATTAAGGAGACAGTAGCGCAAGTTATGCCAACTGGTGCTAAGGTGATTCTTTTTGGGTCTCAGGCTCGAGGAGATGCTCGTGAAGATTCTGATTGGGACATTCTGATATTGCTTGATAAGGATAAATTGGAAGAAGCCGATCATGATAAATATTCTTATCCTTTATTTGAATTAGGATGGCACATTGATGCACAGATTCATCCGCTCCTTTATACCTTTAAGGACTGGTTAAAAAGGAATATTTCTCCTTTTTATAGAAATGTAGAACAAGACGGAATAGAATTATGCTAAGTATTGATGAGAAAAAAGCAATTATTGATTATCGCAAGCAGAAAGCTTATGACAATTTGAATGAGGCTAAAGAAGTCGCAAAATTAGGCTTTTGGAATTTGGCAGGTAATCGACTTTACTATTCTGCATTTCATATGGCTTCTGCATTATTATTAGATAAAGGTTTCACTGCTCGTTCTCATAGTGGTGTCATTCATTTGGTAGGTGCCCAATTTATAGCGAAGGGGCTTTTGGATAAGAGTTATGGGCGTTTGTTTTCTCGGCTTTTTGGATTACGTCAATCTGGTGATTATGACGATTTGTATGATGCAACAGAAGATGAGGTCCTGCCTTATATAGAGAGGACGTTAGTCTTTATTACAGATATGGAAAATCTGATAACTCTTAAGGAAAAATAAAATTGATAGTGAACTGTAAGCCTTCAAATTAGGATTCAAAAATGCTGCCCCGTCATAACAGTTAAATCAATAAATCTATTTTCTTTAGTAGAACATGTTACCGGCTGAAAATCAGTCGGAGTAGTCTTTGCACGCAGAAAATAGGACATCCGATAAAATGAACAAAGTAATTAATTTCCATGAACTTCACGATCCGGTTTGGTGCGAGAAGGGAGTTGTGTACCTGAAAAGCAGGTATACAATGGTCGGCTCCCGGGACTTGTATGAGTATTATTACAACCATACGCCTTTAAGGAATGCCTGTCTGATAACCGTGGACGACGGACACAGTACATCGTATGATGTGATTTATCCGGTTCTGAAAAAGCATAAAGTTCCCGCAATATTCTTTGTGTCGCCGGAAATAGCTAAACGGGAAGAGGCTGTTAACTTCTGGTTTCAGGAGATCAGGGGGTATGATGAAGATAAACTAGAAAAGATAGCATTCGATTTCCTGAATATGACTCCTACTTCTGAAGAAGGAATAAAATCTGTGTTTGATAAGACCTCGATTGACAATATGTGGGAAATAATATCCCGTTATCGTAAGTTGTATCACGTAGAGCCTAAAGCAGCTATGAATATGACTGTGGAGCAAATCCGGCAGATTGATAAAGAAGGCTTGGTAGAGATAGGAGCCCATACGCTGACTCATCCTTTCCTGGCAAGGGAAACGGTTGAAAGATCGATGAATGAAATAAAAGGTTCTATCAGTCAGTTGAAAGGATTATTGCAGCATCCCGTCTTGACCTTTGCTTATCCTAACGGGCGACCGGTTCTTGATTTTGGTGAGCGGGAAATGCAAATGCTGACCGATACATCCATCAAGTTGGCTTTCTCTACCCGTCCTCACAATTTCTCACTGTCCGATGATGTCTTTGCCATACCGAGATATGGATTGTCATGCGGTTCAATGAATTTTGTCAGGTTGAAATTGTTTATGGGGAAGTATTATCCTCTTATTAAGAAATTCTTAAAATAGAGGGGGATGGAAGACGTAAGAATTATCCGGTATACGCCGGAGTATTATGAGGATTTGTGCCTGTATATCAAAAAGACATGGCCTAATAAGAGAACGGATGACTATATTGATTATTGTTTGAAAGGTTCCGCTGAAGATGAAGGAGGGGTTGCACCCAACCTGATTGTGCTTAATGATGAAGACCAAATTGTAGGATGTTATTTGTTTTTTACAGCAAAGGCAATGATTCACGGTAAAGAACAATTGGTTCATTGGGGACATGACACCTTCCTGGACGAAGCGTATAGGGGAGATGCGGGTGCTATGCTAATGATGGAGATGCAGAAGATTCCACATTTTGGAATGGGACTTTCTGCTGTTAATAAAAAGATTCAACGAGTACTGCGGACAATATTTTTTAAAGAAATAGTTCTATATGCTTTTTTGAATTATTTCTTTATTCGTTCTTTGTTTCAACTTATCCTAAAAAAAAGGGCAAGTTCCGTGCATCTACTTCATCCGGGAGTATTAAAGATTGGAAAGAACTGTTTTTCGGAAGTTAGGGAAGCTAATACTCTGAGAATTCCCAATAACGGATATTGGTGTAAGGGGGAGGTCGATATTGATTTCATACGGGATAAAGATTACCTTTCCAAGCGATTCTTTCATAACTTCAATACGTATTATTTCTATCGTTTATTGACAGGTGAAGAGTATGATTCCTGTTATTTTGTAGTGCGGCCTATCGTCTATAAAAAGATACTAACCTTGTCGATAGTCGATTTTCGGTATGATTTGAAACGACCAGAACAATTCTCTCTGATACTCAAAGCTGCCAATAAAATAGCAAGACTTAACAAGATAGGTCTGGTGCTTTATACATCTAATCTGAGACATCGGAAGCCACTGATAAAGCTGGCTAATAGCTTTTCAGTATTATCACTTGTACCTTTGTTATTACGGAAGACACAGGCAATGGATTTTATAGCCACGTCCTCTTTACATTTGCCGAGTTCCGCAACAAGCGTGGTTACAGGTGCAGACTCAGATTATGATTTCTTACGTGAAAGTTTGAAGTAGGTATATGATTTTAAAGCGAATAATCATATGCGCAGTGTCTTACTTTATACTTGCTTATAGTAGTAAAACGCTTCGGATTGAAGAGGAAAAATATCTATATTCGTTGACGGATTTTGGAAATACATCGCTGGCATCAATTTCGTTTACTGGCTCATGAGTACATCTCTGAAACAAAAAACTATATCCGGAATGATATGGAACGCAGTAGAGCGTTTTGGTACCGCTTTCTTCTTATTTATTTCCAATATAGTGTTAGCCAGGTTACTCTCTCCTGATGACTTTGGCTGCATCGGAATGTTACTGGTGTTTATCAATATATCTGACGCAATTGTCGACGGAGGATTTGACAGTGCTTTAATTCAAAAAGAGAGCCCTACCCCAACGGATTATTCTACGATTTTTTATTGGAATATTGTTCTTTCTATTTTTCTGTATATCTTGTTTTTTTTAGCTGCCCCGCTAATATCTTCTTATTATAAGCTGCCATTGTTATGTGATATTCTGAGAGTGCAGGGCATTGTACTTGTTATCAATGCTTTTTCACTGGTACAGAGAAGTATATTAAAGAAAAGGATTGCATTCAGGAAAAATGCGAAGATTAATCTGGTAGCTGTCAGTATAGCCACAAGTATTGCCATTGTATCGGCTTACATTGGTTGGGGAGTATGGAGCTTGGTCGTTAAGTCATTGCTTACCGCTATCATCTTGTGTGCGGGCTATTGGCTCAATTCTCAATGGCATCCTATAAGAATCTTCAGCCGGAAAGCTTTCGCAAGCTTATTTAAATTTGGAGGTTTCATCTTTCTTGATACAATAATAAATACTATTTATCTTAATTTGGTGAGTTTGATTATAGGAAAAAGATTTTCAGCATCCGCATTGGGCTACTATACACAAGCCCTAAAGTTGGCGGATATGCCCCGTTCTATTATGTCTTCCGTTGTAAACAATGTCTCTTTCTCTGCATTTTCATCCCTTCAAAACGACCCGGTAAGACTTTTGCGTGCCTCTAAGATGGGATTTAAATCGTTGATGTTTATTCATGCTCCGTTAATGATGTTGATGATCGTGATAGCAAAGCCGATATTTACTCTATTGTTTACCGAGAAATGGAATCATTCTGTCCCCTTTTTTCAGGCTATTTGCGTCATGGGTCTTGTATACACCGCCTATGAATATAATCAGAATATTCTACTGTCGGCAGGAAAAGCAAATCTTCATTTTGCAGTTAGAGTAGTTCAATGTGTCATCGGGATTATACTTATTAATGTAGGATTGTATTGGGGTATATGGGGATTTATTGCAGGGTTTGTAATTTCCGGTTATGTCATTTACATGGTTGTTGCTTTTTTTGTGAAACGGGTCATGAATTATGGACTATTACAACAAGTCAGGGATATTGCTCCGGCTTTTATGGTTTCTTTACTGGCTGCAGTGGCTGCATTCTCCATATCATTATTAGAGTTGGGTTGGCATTATGTTCTTGTTATGTTGATTCAGATTATAGCGTTTGGTGTGATTTATATCTTGGTTTGTAAATTACTAAGAATCGGAGAATTGGATATTTTTATTGATATATTAAAACGTAAGCACTCAGCCTTACATTAGGTATATGATTTTAAAACGAATAATCACAGCATATTGGGCAATAGGAATATTGCTATATGTTTCCTTTACGGTTGTATTAATGAAGAACCCGGATTTCTTATTAATGCATTCTATGTCTTTGGGTACATTTCTGGTGTTTGCTATTGCAGTGACAGTATCTTGCAAGAAAAGAAAGAGATTTTTTACCGGTCAGAATCTGTTTTTTACTGTTCTTACCTGTTTAGTCATTGAAGCTACATTCTTTCAGTTGGCTTCCTGGTTTATTGATAGGGATTTCTTTGTCTTTTCTAAAGCGGATGCGATGGGATATTATCTGGGGGCTCTGAAAATGAGTAAAATGGGTATGGCTGATAGCTTTCGGTATCTTTCCCTGAATTTCGGTTTCGATGATTGGGGAGCCTTTTTATGGGTTACTGCCGTATTCCGCATCGTACCATCTATCTTGTTCTTAGATTTTTTATGTTGTATTATGGGAGCTTTCTCAGCTTTGATGATGTTCAATATAGGGCGTAGCTTGATGCCCAAGCGGTATGCATACATGGCGGCACTCACTTTTTCAATCGCTTCATTTACGGCTCGTCATTGTGTAGGTGTTAACAAGGAAAATGTGACAAGCTTCCTGATACTGGCTGCTTTCTATTTTTTTTATATCTATTTACGGCGGAAAAATAGGATACATCTTGTATTTTCATTGCTATTTTCATTGTCCATGCTTCTTTTCAGGGTCCCTGTATCTCTGCTCTTGCTGTTCTCTTTGGGACTAACACTAGTTTTGATGTATTCCAAAGGACCGTTCGTTATGATACTTGGAGTATTGTTATCAATAGCTATTTATTCAAGTTCATTGTTTGCACTGACTTATGAAAGGTATTTGAGAGGTGGAGATACAGATGCGATTATCGAGCGAAAAATGGAAATGGCGGCTGGAGGCGGAATCGTAAATCAGGCAGCTGACCCGTTAGCTGCATTTGCCGGTCCATTCCCCTCTATCATGATGAAGACTACAAAAGGGACTTCTTTTTATGCTTCCGGGCTTCTGTTTAGAGTATTGCTTGCCGCTCCTTTTTTTATAGGTGTATATTATGCTTTCCGTCATAAATATAAGAGACTTTATCCTCTGATATTCTTCTTCCTTGCCAATGCTTTAGGAGTAGCTATATCCGTTAAAGGTTTAGAATATCGATTATCTCATCCACACATGGCGATGATGTATCTGGTGGCTTTCTGGATGTTGGCTAAATATGATTACCATAGAATGAAACGACAATTGTCGGCTATTGTGGTTTATGGCTGGTTCATCTTGGTGACAATGGTGTGTTTTGTGTGGAATTTGCGATAGTTGGAGAATTAGGTAGGATTGCATTAAAGAACATGACGGAGACTTTCTGTCTGAGAAGGAAGAATTATTTGTTCTGCGGCTTTGAGCGAGCGGCTAAAAATACGTCCTTGATTTACTCTATTATAGAAAGCTGCAAGATGGACGGGCTCCGTCCTGTTAAATACATTGCGGATGTTTTACGAAAATTAGTATCCGGAGAAACAGATTATATGGCACTTCTGCCAATGAATATCGCAAAATAACTTAATTATTTCTGAAAAATATAACTCAAGGTGGGCTACAATACCATGTACGGTATTATAGCCATATAGTGAGTGCTTACCAAATAATATACAATGAAAGTTCTTTTAATTGCCAAGTTGGCAAATCATACCATTAAAGAAAATGTCCTCATACCCATTCTTGCATCTGGTGTTGTCGAGCAAGTGTTCGTGCTAAGGGATATTCCTGGTGAAAATTTTGATTCAAGGATACATTACGTCTCCTGCGGTGCTGTTGGACAAATTAGGCATTTGAAAAAAGTAGCAAAAGGTGTATTGCTATGCAATAAGCATAAAATAGATGCGATTGTAGGTGTACTTAACACTCCTCACGGATATATTGGTCGCATGGTAGGCTGGCTGACGGGTATTCCCTTTGTTTATATGACTATTGCGGGGCATAGAGAATTCTGGCTGGATGGTAAACATATTGAGCAATTTAGGTTGAAGCTATTCAAAAACTCTTCTGCCATAACTGTCACGGGACTTCAAACCATGGATTATCTACTGAAAAAAGGTTATAATAGAAAAAAAATATTTGTGCTGCCTAATCTTCCTAATTCCTATTTTAACACAATCTGTATAGATGATAATAAACCTAGAAAGTATGATATTGTATCGTTTTCGAGAATAGATGCTAACAAGAATTTGATTCTATTAGTTAAAGCAATTAGTGCTTTAAAAAAGAAAGGTATTACGCCAAAGGTAGTTGTAGCTGGTGATGGTGGCCAATTTGAAAACATAGTCAAGGCCACTCAAGAGTATCAAGTGAATGATTGTTTTGAATTTTTCGGTTATATCAGTAATATCAATGATAAAATAGCGATTTATTCCAATAGTAAAATATTTATATCTTGCTCTAAAGGGGAGGGATTCCCCGTTTCGTTATTGGAGGCTATGGGCTGTGGTTGTGTACCGGTTGTATCGAATGTAGGTGATATTGCTGATGTAATTAAACAAGGCTACAATGGTTACATATATAATGATACCGATGATGAAACTGAGATGGCTGTCTTTCTTTTGGAACTATTGAATAATCCAAACAAAATGACACGGCTGAGCTCATCAGCCCTGGATATAAAACAACAGATTTCTGTGGAAAATAATGGGAAAATTTGGAAAGAAATACTTTTATCAACTTTAAAATGAGATTAACGATTGTTGGAGATATATTTCCTGGTGATGAGGAAATCACTATAGGATATGGCATAAAATCGTTGTTTCAAAGCCGGAAATTCAGGCTTCTGTGGCAATCTAATATTCGGGAGATATTAGGCGAAACTGATTGCGTCATAGGTAATTTGGAAAGCCCTCTACTGGATGAGGACAAAAGTGTCAAGGTTTCATTTCATGGTATTCCGGAGTTTGCTGATTTTTTGAAAACATGTGGCTTTAATGTCTTGAATATAGCAAATAATCATATTTTAGAACAAGGAAAGGGCGGTTTTTTAGATACACTACATTGCCTGAAAAAGAGCGGAATTACGGCAGTTGGTATGACTGACGACAATGATGCCCCTGACATAACTACTTATGAGCACGATGGCATTAGAATAGTTATTGCAGGATTTTGTGATGAGTCTATTTGTAGCATACCATATATGGCGGGTACTTATAATAAGTTAGACGAAGAGCGAATTGTAAAAGCTGTAAATAAAATAAAAGATATTCCGGCTGATGTCCGTACGGTTATTCTTCATTGGGGTAATGAGTATATACATTTCCCTTCGCTTCAACAAAGGCATTTAGCATATAAGCTAATAGATATGGGGGTAGATTTGATTATCGGACATCATCCTCACTGCATTCAGCCTTATGAGAAATATAACCAAGGACATATATTCTATTCGCTTGGCAATTTCTGCTTCGATTATCTCCAATCAGATAGGGTCAAAATGGGATTGGTGGCGAAAATAACTCTCACTCATTCTGGCATTGAACGAATAGAACTCAACGGTGTAGATTTGTATGACACCGTTTATTCTAATCAACTTGTTAGAGCTTCTTTGCCAGATAAGTTCAACAGTTTCTATACTAAGATTGCTAATAAATACCGACTGCTACAGTCGCTTGACGATGAGCAATATGAGAAAGTGTATATTCAAACACTTAAAAGTAATAGGTTGACAGAGCGCATCAATATGCGTAAGTGGATACTCTGGAGTATGCTTAGAGCTTCGTTACCTCGTAAATACATGCTGTTTAAAAATTTATGGAATTTCTATCATATTGTAAAATAAAAGTATTGTGAAGATGAATAAGACTGATTTAGCCTTCTCTGCATTGGCATTTCTTGGTGGAGAAAATTGGACGCATATAAAAAAGAATATTCTTAATTGTCAATATTCTGATGAAAGTCATATCGAAATGAATCAATTGAAGATGTTAAAAAAAATTCTGATTCATGCCTATGAGAATGTTCCGTTTTATAAGAATCATTTCGATGCTTGTCTTTTTAATCCGTATATATTTTCCACTATTCAGGAAATAGAAAAAATTCCTGTCATTTCCAAAGATGATGTGAATAAAAACCGTCCATTATTTTTGAGTCAAAGTAGAATTAATTATCATCCTAAGATTCATAGGACAGGAGGCACTACGGGAACTGCATTTGAATATATTGTCGATAAGAAAGCCTGGTTGTTTGGACATGCATATAATTTGTTGCAGTTAAAGGAAGTAGGTGTTAAAATAGGGAAAGACTGCATTGTAGTATTGGCAGGTGGCTCTTTGTCTCCACAGAGTGGGCTAACATTGTCTAAAAAAGTCTGGGGGTGGATAATGGGTTACCATTATGTTCCAATCACTCACATGACAGATGATAGTATGTTAAGACTGTTTCAGATGATAACTGAAAGAAAGATACATTATATGCGTGGGTATCCTAGTGCGATATATACATTTGCTAAATATCTGAAAGAACAAGAATTGTTTTTACCCCTTAAGGCTATTTTTACAACAGCAGAAATGTTGTATCCTTATCATCGGGAATTATTCCGGGAGATCTTTCAATGCGAAGTTTTTGACCAGTACGGATGTGCTGACGGAAGTCCTCATGCTCTTGATTGTGAAAAGCATAATGGACTGCATATTAGTCCTCTGACTTCAATCTTACAAGTGGTAGACAAACATGGAAAAGAGGTTGAAGCCGGTGTTGAGGGAGATATTGTTGCCACGTCACTAAATAATTATACAATGCCGCTAATCAGGTATGCTCCTGGGGATAGGGCTATAAAATCGTCTAAGGGATGTACATGTGGAAAAACTACCCGATTATTAGAAAAAGTCATAGGGCGTGTCTCTGATGTAATAGAATTCTCTAATGGGATTAGGTTGAATGGGCTTTCTATCCCTTTTGAGGACTTTCCGGGAGAACGGATAAAACTGTTTCAATTGGTACAAGTAGAACGGGATAAGTTAGAATTTAATGTGGTAATAAAAAATGGTTTTATGCCAGAGGATGAAGAGAATATACTTACACTGCTTCGCTATCATTGTGGGAAAGATGTCGAAATATTTTTTAATTATGTAGATTCTATTGAGCTTCCTTCCTCTGGAAAAATGCGTTATATTATCTCAAGGATAAATGATAAGGTGCATGAAAAAAATTGAAATAGTGGGTGTGCCTTTTAGTGACGGTGCCAGTCGGGAAGGTACAGAGCTCGCCCCTAATATATTGAAACAATATATCGCCTTTAATGAATGCATAGCGGATGGTGGCAATGTACGAACCAATATTAATAGTACTCCTGAACGTGGTTTGGAGAACATATACTCAGTCATTGATTTGAATAAAAAGTTGAAAGACAAAATCTATTTGTCTCTGTCAACCGGATACCTACCTATTATTTTAGGCGGTGACCATTCTATTAGCTTAGGTACGATAGCCGCTTCCGCTAAATATTATTCTGATATTGCTGTTGTTTATTTGGATGCACATACAGACATAAATACGGATGAGACTTCTCCAACCGGAAATATACATGGTATGACATTGGCTGCAGCTATGGGTATAGGAAATCATAGTTTAACTTCAGTGGTTGACATTCCGGTTGTTTCGGAACATATTCTTTTTATTGGCGCAAGGAGTGTAGATGATGGAGAAATTGACTTAATAAGGGATAAGCAACTACATCTGATAAAATGCAATGTTGTAATGACGGATAGCATTGAAGATATTCGAAGTAGAATAAAAACTTTTTTATTTGATAGGCAAATAAAGAATATTCATTTTAGTATTGATATTGATTGTTTAGATCCTGTATTTGTTCCCGGAACAGGAGTTCCGGAGCAGAATGGATTGTCTCCGAAAGAGTACTTCTCGATTATTGATATAGTGATGGGGACAGGGATGGTTCGTACAATAGATTTAGTGGAATTAAATCCTCTGTTGGACAAAGACGATAAAACGCTGAATATGTGTATTGAAACATTGAATCTTATTTTTAAATATACTCAAGGTGGGCTATGATGCTGTAAAGGGATAAAGCAATCGGGTGCTTACCGAAGGAAATGAAAAGCATTTGAAAGAAAAATAGCTTTGACTTAAGTGAATTCGGCTGAAATTAGTGTTTTTGTGCATTATAAAAAAGGAAACTATGATTATATCCAACCTCAAATTATATAATTGGAAGAACTTCCATGAATGCTCGGTTGACTTGGTGGAACGTTGTTTTATTGTTGGTGCCAATGCAACGGGAAAGTCTAATTTCTTGGATGTAATGCGTTTTTTGCACGATATTGTGAAGCAGGGAGGCGGATTGCAGACTGCAGTTGAATGTCGTGGGGGGATTATCAAGATAAGATGTCTGGCTGCACGCACAAGAACTGATGTCAAGGTAGAAGTCGTGCTGAAAGAATCTTCAACATCCTCTCCTAAATGGATATATTCATTGGATTTTAAACACACGGGAGGTGGTATTCAGAAGAGCCAGGTCAGGATAATTAGTGAACAAGTGTATTCATTTGTGTCTGGAGGATATGTCTTGAATCGTTCGGAAAACTCTGAAAATGAAGATGATGAAACACTAAAATATACTCATTTGGAACAGGCGAATGCTAATCAGAAATTCCGTGAAATTAAAGATTTCTTTCAGAATATAGAATATCTGAATATCATTCCACAGTTGGTTCGTGAATCAAGTTCCGTACCGATGGGAAAAGAGGATTATTTGGGACGCTTACCTCATAATCATATATTTTGTTGATTCGGCTCAAAGATGCAAATATGATGGATATATACGGCTCAGTGTGAGCCGAAAAAGATATATAAAATAGGCATTGATGTTTTATGAGTCTTACTAAATTAGGAAATACAAAATTAATCAAAATATAAAAAAAAACGATATGTCAAGAATATTAAAAAAAAGTATACTCTATTTTGCTGGATTTTCCTCTTTATAAGATTCGTTTATTTGCATTAAGGAAAATATGCAATGGTAAAATTGGTAATCAAGTTTACGTGGGAGATCATTTGACAATTACTGTTGGGGATTCATATAAAACAGTGAAATTAGTAATAGGTAATAGAGTAGCATTTGGCCCACATGTGACATTAGTTTTAGTTTCTCATCCCAATTATTCTAAATTAAAAAAGCTATTGTCTTCTTTTCCGAAGAAAGAAATCGAGATTGGAGATGATAGTTGGATAGGGGCTAATGCAGTGATTATGCCTAATGTAAAAATAGGTAAGATGTGTATAATAGGTGCCGGAGCTGTTGTTACAAAAGATGTACCAGATTATAGTGTCGTAGTTGGGGTTCCTGCTAAAATAATAAAGAAAATAGATGATAACTGTAGGTGAAGATATAGATGTGGTTGCTTGGAGAGAGTTGATGAGTACTTCATCAACCGCTAACTTTTTTCAGTCAAAAGAATGTTTCGATTTCTATTCAAGTCTCTCTTTTTTTGAAGCATTTGCATTGGGAGTTACTGAAGATGGGGTATTGAGAGGTGTAATTGTAGGGTATATACAAAGAGAGGGGGGAAGACTGAAACGATTCTTTTCCAAAAGGGCAATCATAACAGGAGGGGCTCTACTGGCCGATGATATAAGTGAGGATGCATTGTCTCAACTATTGATATATTGTAGAAAACGACTAAGCAGGAAAGCCATTTACATAGAGTTCCGTAATTTTAATGATTATGGTATTCATAAGAAGGTGTTTCTAAGAAATGGTTTTAGTTATTTCCCGCATTTAAACTTCCACATTGATTGCTCCTCAGAAGATATTGTGAACCAGAATATAGGTAAAAGTACAAGACGAAATATAAAGACGTCTTTGCGAGAAGGGGCAAGCTATCTTGAAAATCCAACTTTGGATGATGTGTGTAGTTTTTATAGTATATTAAAAAGACTCTATATGACTAAGGTGAAGATGCCCTTGCTTCCTTTGTCTTTTTTTGAGGAATTGTATAAGCATTCATTTGCTAGATTCCATTTGGTTGTTCTAAATGGTAAAATTATAGGCGGAGCTGTTAATGTTGTATTGGGAAAGGGCGTAATGTATGAATGGTTTACTTGTGGACTCAATGGATGTTATAAGCATATTTATCCTTCAACTTTAGCTATTTATCAAGCAATTATTGAAGCATTTCATGCTGGTTGCTATTGCTATGATATGATGGGAGCCGGTAAACCGGATGAGAAATATGGAGTACGTGATTTTAAAGCACAATTCGGAGGAAAGCTGGTAGAGCACGGACGGTTCCTATGTGTATTGAATCCTGTGCTGTATAATATTGGGAAAATAGGAATTAAAATAATAAAGATAATAAAATGAGAATACTGATAGACATAGGGCATCCGGCGCATGTTCATATATTTAAGAACTTTGCCCATGAAATGGAGAAAAGAGGACACGAATTATTGTTTACTTGTCGGGATAAAGAATTTGAAATAGCCCTCTTGAAGCATGATAATTTGAGATATGTATCTTTTGGAAAGAAGTACAAATTAATCGTAGGGAAAATATGGGGGATGTTTAAATTCGATTATTTAGAATGGAAAACTTGCTTAAAGTTTAAACCGGATATATTGCTGAGTCATGGTTCCATTTGTGCTGCTCATGTATCATTTTTAATGCGTCGTCCCCACATCAGTTTTGAGGACACATACAACATGGAGCAGGTAAGACTTTATGAACCATTTACAGAGTTGATTCTCACTGGTAATTATGAGCACCGGACTATATCAAAAAAAGAGTTTCCGATGGCAGGCTATAACGAACTGGCCTATTTGCATCCTAATCGCTTTACTCCGGATAGAAGGGTTCTTGAGAAATTGAATGTAAAGGAAGAGGATAAATATGTGGTGATCCGTTTTATAGCATTCAATGGGAGTCATGATATCGATATTACAGGACTTTCATTCGATAATAAAATGAAAGCTATTAAAGAGTTTTCCAAATATGCCAAAGTTTTTATTTCATCTGAGAAGGAACTGCCTCCCCAATTGGTAAAATACAAGCTTCCTACAGACCACAACCTAATTCATCATGTAATGGCTTTTTCGAGTCTGGTTTTTGGAGAAAGCGGCACAATGGCTGAAGAGGCTGCCATGCTGGGGATTCCCGCTATTCAAGTTGTTAGTGAAGAGACTTATTATACTCGACATCTGCAGAATGAGTATGGATTAATGAGAGTATTTACAGAAAGCCAAGAGAAGCAAATTAAAGCGATTGAATACGGTGTGGAATTACTAAAAGATAATGAAGTACATAAGGAATGGCAAGATAAGAGAAACAAGATGCTTCATGAAAAGATTGATGTAACAGCTTTCTTGATATGGTTAGTAGAAAACTATCCTCAAAGTAGAAATGAACTAAAATGTAACCCGGAAATTCAGTATCAATTCAAATAGGAAAACATGAATAAAATAGATATACCTTCTTTGGATGTGTTTGTCCGTACAGATGTAAAAATTGTACAGCCGGAGATGTTTGTGCCAATTCGGAATGTGAAGCCAATCACAAATGCAGATGAACAATCGTTGGTTTTCGTGGTGGAGACGGCTGATAAAGAGAAACTGATAAACGAGACCAAAGCGAGGAGTGTGATTTGCGGTTCGATACCCGGAGAACCATCGACTTATCGGGATAAATGTCTGATAGTGGTTGGTGATCCGAAACTTTATTTTGCCCGTTTGGTAAATTCCCTGTTAGAACAACAGATTGAACCCTGCATTCATCCGACGGCTATTATCCATCCGGAGGCTCGGATTGCATCGAATGTCCGGATTGGGGCGCATACCTATATTGGGAAATCGGAAATAGGCGAAGGGTGTGTGATTCATGCCCATGTTTCGATCTATGACGATGTAAAGATGGGCCGGAATGTAATTGTGGATTCGGGAGCCGTGATTGGAGCTGCCGGTTTTGGATTTGTGCGGGATGAAAACCAAGTGCCGGTACCTTTCCCGCAATTGGGGGGAGTGGTGATTGGAGACTATGTGGAAATAGGGGCAAATAATTGTATTGACAGGGGAGCCTTGGAAGATACGGTGATCGGTGAACATACAAAGATAGATAATCTGGTGCATATATCCCATAATGACAGAATTGGGAAGAATAATTATATTATCGGGCATTGTAGTATAGCTGGTAGTGTAATCATAGGAGATAATTGCTGGATTGCAGCGGAACGAATCTTAAATAAAGTCACAGTTGGAAATAATGTATTTATTGGTTTTGGCTCGCAAGTATTTAATTCTTTAAAATCAGATACTACTTATATGGGAAGTCCGGCTATAGAGATTAAAAATTATATGAAGTTGCAGCGTATGTTAATGAAGGAAAGAAAAAATGTCAAATGATTTTCAAAATATATTGGTTCTTGCTCCGCATACGGATGATGGAGAACTGGGGTTAGGAGGTACGATTCATTTATTGTGTTCGCAGGGGAAAAAGGTGACGTATGTGGCTTTTTCTACCGCCGAACAGTCTGTGCCGGAAGGATTTCCAAAAGACATTCTGAAAGTGGAAGTGAGGAAGGCGACTTCGTTGTTGGGGATAGAGCCGGAACAACTGGTTATATTTAATTATGAGGTCAGAAAATTAAGTTATGTGCGGCAGGAAATTCTGGAAGAGTTGATCCGACTGAAACAGCAGGAACATTTTGATCTGGTGTTTATGCCAAGCCTGCATGATATTCATCAGGATCATACTACCATTGCTCAGGAAGGATTGCGGGCGTTTAAAAATACAACAATATTGGGCTACGAGTTGATATGGAACAATCTGACTTTTAATGCCCAATGCTTCGTGAAACTTCGAGAAGAAGATGTGGAGGCAAAGATAAAGGCATTGGTGGAATATCGCTCGCAGGGAAAACGGGATTATTTATCGAAAGAGTTTATCTATTCGTTGGCTAAATCGAGAGGGGTACAGGCTGGAACAGGATATGCGGAAGCGTTTGAAGTAGTAAGGCTATTTTTGTAAATTCCTATCACAAATATTACATGTCACTTTTAATGGAATATTAAATAATGGATTTCACTCTCAAAACCTACCATTCCTTACTTTGCGCCCTGCAAAAGGCAGATTACCGTTTCTATACTTTTGAGGAGTATTGCGAAAGAAAAGCAGACTTGTCTGATTCCAAATTTGTCATTCTGCGCCATGATGTAGACGAAATAGCGTCTAATGCGCTTAAGATAGCACTCTTGGAGCATGAGTTGGGAATCCGGGCTACATACTATTTCCGGATTGTGAAACAAAGCTTTGACCCTGACATCATACGGAAAATAGTGGCTTTGGGACACGAGGTGGGCTACCATTATGAAGACCTGGCTATTACTCATGGCATTTATAAAAATGCTTGGGAACATTTTCAGCTAAGTTTAGCAAAGATAAGAGAGTTTTATCCGGTTAAAACGATTTGTATGCATGGTAGTCCACTTAGCAGATGGGATAATAGAAAGCTTTGGGAAAAATATGAATACCGTCAAGAAGGTATTATTGGTGAGCCGTATTTTGATGTGGATTATTCAAGTGTGCTATACATAACAGATACCGGACGGGCATGGAATAATACCAGAGCAAGTATAAGGGATAGAGTAAAAGGAGGCTTGCGGATTACTATAAATAGTACGCATCATTTAATTGAATTAATAGAGAATGGTCAGCTACCTGATAAATTGATAATCAATACGCATCCGCAACGTTGGTTTGTTTTTGGCATAGGCTGGATGAAAGAATTGGTGTTCCAACGGATTAAAAATGTAGCCAAAAACATGTTGTATCTTTTTATATCTAAGAAAGCGTGAGATATTTCCTTTTGATTTGCCTTATTTCTTTCCCTTTGAATTTATTCGCCCAATACTCGGACGGAACTACCGGTTTGCTCCATACACCCTCGGCTGAGATGCAGCCGGTGGGAACGGTGATGCTGGGCGCAGGCTTTCTGAATAAAGAATTAACTCCCAATTCCAACTCTCTTGCCTGGCCTTATCATACCTATAATTATTATGTCAATGTCACTTTTCTGTCGTGCCTGGAACTGTCGTATATCTGCACGTTGTTTAAACGGAGTGTAGGCGACCTTCCCAGGAAGTGGAGAGGGCAGGACAGGCATTTAGCCTTTAGGCTGAGGGTGCTGAAAGAGGGACAATTCTGGAAATATATGCCAGCGGTGGTGCTGGGAACTTCTGACCCGGTGACGGGTTTCCAGTCGCCGGGAGAAGAGGGTAATGGGCATTTCAATAAATATTATGTTGCAGCAACCAGGCATATACAAACAAGAGGAGGTGAATTGGGTGTTCATCTTTCTTATCTTTACAGTGCCAGGAAAACATATAGATTGAATGGCCCTGCGCTGGGAATATCTTATGACTTTGCCGTTTTGAAAGGATTCCGCCTGATAGCGGAGTATGACGCAAAAGATTTTTATGTAGGTTTCCATTACCGGGTGATACGTCCATTGATGCTACAGGCAATGCTGCAGGACGGGCAATACTTTTCGGGAGGGTTCACCTTTCTGATTCCGCTTAAGTTGTAGAAATAGTAAACAATAAAAATAATCAATGAACAAGATGAAAATGTGGGGAGGCATAGCCATGATGTTATGCTTCCTGGCCGGCTGTACTTCCACAAAGCAGATTGCGTATTTGCAAGATACGCCGGAGAATTATAAGCAGGAGATAGCGCAGGAGTATGAAATCAAAATCCATTCGGATGACTTGCTTTCCATTATGGTGAATAGTAAAGACTTGGAACTGGTGCAGATGTTCAATCTGCCAAGCGTGCGCTATGAGTTCGGAAGTAAGGGGGCCTATTCGGGAGGGTCCAGCGGAATACTGGGTTATCTGGTGGATAAAGAAGGAAATATCGATTTTCCGCAACTGGGAAGAATCAAGGTGAAAGGAATGACCCGTTCGGGACTGACGGACTATATCAAGGAACAACTGATCAGTAAGGGGTTGGTGAATGATCCGATTGTTACCATTCAGTTCCTGAACTTTAAAGTTTCGGTGATGGGGGAAGTTAATAATCCCGGTACATTCGAGGTAAGCAGTGACCGCATTACTCTATTGGATGTGCTTAGCCGGGCAGGAGACTTGACAATCTACGGCAAGCGTGAGAATGTGAAGGTGATTCGGGAAGAAAACGGGGAACGGCTGGTGGCTACCGTGGACTTGCGGAGCAATGACTTGTTCGCTTCACCTTATTACTATCTCCGGCAGAATGACATCGTATATGTGGAGCCTAATTCGGCAAAGGCGGGGCAGAGGGAGATTAATCAAAACCGATCTATCGGTACGTTCGCTTCCATTGTATCGGTATTGATTTCATTGTCGGTACTTATATTTAAGTGAGTTGTGAAAAGAAAGCAGTTTAATCAGAGTAATATTTTATGAGAAAAGATAAATTTGAAGATTTTGACTTTATAGATTTCAATGAGAGCCGGTCGGAGGAGAGCACGGTGATGGCTGATATGATTGGTGTATTGGCGCATCATCGTAAGTGGTTTATACTTTCGGTTGCCGTGTGCCTGCTGGTCGGCTTTATCTATGTGAGAAGCACACCGAAAACTTTTTCACGCACAGCCACCATATTGGTGAAGGACGAACAAGGGGGCGGGAACATGGGTGAATCCGCCGCTTTCCGGGATGTGTTTTCATTGGGTAACAGCAAGGTGGACAACGAAATGGGGTTCTTTAAAAGCAAAAGGCTGATGATGGAGGTAACCCGGCAACTTCGTTTGGACGTCAGCTACAAGGAACGCAACGGGCTGCGCAAACGGGAACTTTATAACTCCACTCCGTTTACGGTGGTCTTTCAGGATGCGGAACCCGGCCAGGAAATCAGTCTGACGGCTACGGCGATTGACGGGAACAGGGCGTTGTTGTCGGATTTCGTACTGGATGAAAACGATTTTGACGAGGTGGTGACGGTGCAGATGGGTGACACGACGGATACTCCGGTGGGGAAAGTTGTTGTCGCTTCGACGCTGTTCATGAACGAGGAGTATATGGGCAAGCCCGTTTATGTGAAGAAGGGCAACCGGAAAAACGTGTCGGACAATTATAATGCCAATCTGCAGGTGGAAGTGGTTGACAAATCTTCGCTGATTAACCTGACCATAGAAGACGAGAACATCGGGCGTGCGGAGGATGTGCTGAATACATTGATTGAAGCCTACAAGAATGATGCGATAGAAGATAAGAACAAGGTGGTGATTAATACCGCCAATTTCATTAAAGACCGCCTGACGATTATAGAGGCGGACCTAGGCGTGATTGACACGGAAATAGAGGATTATAAACGGGAAAATAAGCTGACGGACGTTACCTCGGAAAGCGCACTGCTGCTGCAAAACTCCAGCCGTCTGGGAGGGGAGTCGCTGAGCATTGAAAACGAGGTCGTTATGGCCGAATACATAAAGGATTATCTGCAGGATAATTCGAAAACCGCTGAATTGATACCGTCGAGTATCGGCATCAATGACAATGGTATCCAGAATCAAATCAACGAATATAACACGACGCTAACTAAAAAGAACAAACTGATGGCTAACAGCAGCGCCAATAATCCGATAGTGCGGGAAATGAACGCGAGCCTGGTATCTATGCGTGCGTCCATCTCAAAGGCTGTGGACAATCTGGTGGCGGGATTGAAGATGCAGGTGCGGAATATGAAGCGGAAGGAACTGGAGAATATGAACCGGAAAGCGTTTGTGCCCACCCAGCAGAAGTATGTGATCAGCATCGAACGCCAACAGAAAATTAAAGAAGAGTTGTATCTCTATCTGCTGAACAAGAAGGAGGAGAGTGAACTGCAACTTTCCATCACGGAAAGTAATTGCCGCATTGTGGATCCGGCGGACGGACCGGACTTGCCTGTTTCGCCACGTAAGGCACAGGTGCTTCTGATTTGCATCCTGCTGGGCTTTACGATTCCGACTCTTTGGCTGTATATTCGTTCGTTGCTCAATACTACCGTGCAGACAAAGAGGGATTTGAAAGCGGGCGTGAGCGTTCCTTTCCTTGGGGAGATTCCTCTGAAAAAGGGGAAGCGTGAAAAGGATATTGTTGTGAAAGAGGGCAGTCGGGAATATATCTGCGAAGCGTTCAAGATACTCCGTGATAATCTTGACTTTATGGATACGGAGAAGAAAGCGGGCGGAAAAGTGGTGCAGGTGACGTCTTTCAATCCGGATTCGGGCAAGACTTTTATCATTGCCAATCTGGCCATGAGTATGGCACTTTCGAATGCAAAGGTAATTGTGCTGGACCTGGACTTACGGAAGGGCTCGCTGACGAAGAATTCGGGCATCGGTACTAAGGAAAAAGGTATGTCGGCTTACCTGAGCGGCAAGGTAAATCGAGTGGAAGAGATTATCCGTCCTTATGAAGAAGGAAGCCGCCTGGATATTATTACTTCGGGGGCATTGCCTCCCAATCCGGCGGAGTTGCTGAAGAGTGATAAGCTGGATGAATTGATAGCCGGACTGAAAGAAACTTATGACTACATTCTGCTGGATAATCCTCCTTACGGCATGGTGGTGGATGCATCGCTTTGCGCACGACTGGTGGACCAGTCTGTGTATATTGTCCGTGCGGGAATGTTTGACAAGCGCTTGCTGCCGGAATTGCAGGAACTTTATGATTCCGGTAAGATGAAACACCTGAGCGTGGTGCTGAATGCGGTGAACTATGAGAAGGGAGGCTATGGTTATGGCTATGGCTACGGCTACGGTTACGGCTATGGCTATGGTAATGATAACGATAGGAAGCCAAAGAAAACGGCGTTCTGCAAAAGGATTTTTGGTATTTAATGCGGGTAGGTTATGTTTTTCTTACGGCATAAAGTAAAGTTGATTGAGACCGGGTTCTTCCGGGGATATACAGATTTTCACAGCCATATCCTTCCCGCTGTGGATGACGGCATCGGCACGCTGGAGGAGGCGTTGGAAACGCTCGGATACTTCACCGAACTGAAAGTGAATAAAGTGATTCTGACCCCTCATGTGATGAACGGGGTGGGAGAAGACCGGGAGAAAGTGACCCGGGCTTATGAAATGCTTTGCGGACAATATAAAGGGGGGATTATTTTGAATCTGGCGGCTGAATATATGTTGGATTCCGGCTTCAGGGAACGGTTGGAAAACGGCTTGAATCATCTGGAAAAAGACAGGGTACTGGTGGAGACCTCTTATTTATCGCCACCGAATAACTTGTACGAACTGCTGTATGACATCGTGATGGCCGGCAATACACCGGTCATTGCCCACCCCGAAAGGTATCTCTATATGAACCATGCCGATTTCCACAAACTGAAGGACAACGATTGCTTGCTGCAACTGAACCTGCTTTCATTGGCGGGGTATCATGGAAAGCAGGCATTGAAAAATGCGGAGTACTTGCTGGAGGAGGGCATGTATGACTTGTCGGGAACGGACCTGCACCACTTGGGCACTTTTAAAAAGTGGATAGGGGCATTGAAGGTGACGGATAAACAATTGGACCGGTTGTGCCGGCTATGCTTCAGATGAGCTTGTGCGGGAAATACCGGTGGTGGCTGACGCTTTTCTTGATATTCGCCGGTACTCAGGATAAACTCTATGCGGATGATACGTATGCACGGATGTTGGAGAAGTTGGGCTTTGAGGATGTCCGGACAAGAGTGCAGGGAAATACCTTATATATAGCGATGGAGAATACCGCCTATCGGGGTACTTTCGGGGGATGGGCTGAGGCGTTGCGTATACTGGATGCCCGGATCGGGATCGTTGACAGTGTCGTTATTGTAGCCCTTGAACAACAAGTGCCGCAGGTGAGAATCTGTGCGCGGGTTCATCCTCTGGAAGTGGTGGAGGTGGATTATGATATAAGCGAAGCGTGGAGAATATTACACGGCGTTCCGGTTGCGAATTCTTCTTTCGGAAAGATTGACTGGGTGTTTTATCCGCAGGTGTCGCTGGCTAATCACCGTTATGACATTATCTATGAGGGAGCTGTGAATTTAGCTCCTGCCTTCGAAGTGTCTTTGTGGAAAGGCGCGCAGGTCACGGCCCAGGTAGTTATTCCTGTGTGGAATAATATCTCCGGTGAGGCGGACCGTGTGCGCCCGGGATTTATGACGTTCAGCCAGACGGTAGCCTTCCATCCCCGGCTACATGCAACCGGGGGGATCGGGCTGTTCAATAACAACCGGGCAGGCGTATGCGGAAGTCTTGAATACAGGTTGAATAATTGTCTGTCGGTAAAAGGGAGGTTTGGCCTGACAGGCAAGTCGAGCTTTGAGGATAAAAAGTGGAATCTCTCCACTTGGAGGAAAATAGACGGTTCGCTGGGGCTTTCCTACTTTGAGGCTTGTAGCGCCTTGCAGTTTGAAGGTTCGTTGAACCGTTATGTTTACGGGTATTACGGGGCAAGGGCGGACATTACCCGTCACTTCCGTGATTATGCCATCGGCGTTTACGGTATCGCGGTGGAAGGGGGATACAATGCCGGTTTCCATTTTGCCATCCCCATGCAAGGGAAGAAAGCATACCGGCGCAAATGGTTCCGTGCAAAGCTGCCTGACTACTTCGATTGGGAATACAACGTGCTTTCCAATAAGAAAGAGTGGAGTGAGGACCATTTGAAAAGTTATGATACCCGTCCGGACGAGAACCATAGCGACCGTTACTGGCAGGCGGAATACATACAGAGAAATATAAACCGGGAAATAGGAAAATAAATCCATTTACTAACAATTTTAAAAAAAGTAAGTTATGAAGAAGTTTAATTATTTGTTTATGAGCATGCTCGTCTCGTTCATTGCGTTTACCGCTTGTGGAGATGACGATGAAGAGACTCCCGCCGATCCGACTATTACGGTGACGGAAAGTTACTCAATCGAAGGTGTAGTTTCGGGGGCAACAGGGGTTAAGGTAGTGTTGTTTAAAGGTGCAACGTCTGCAAAGAATGTGACCACTGACGGTGCCTATTCTTTTTCTGATCTGGAAAAGGTAGCCTATACGGTAAAAGCTACGGCTGCCGGATGCATTGATCAAAGCGTAGATGTTGCCTTTGGTGAGAAAACCTCGCAGGTGCTTGATTTTGCGATGGTCGTGGCTTCTACTGAAACCAAGGCAGTGGATGAAGTGGTTGGGCAAGACAAGGAAACGACTATTACCAATGATGAGAGTAACCAGTCGTCGAGTGCTGCTGAAACGGCAGTTACGGTTCCTGCTTCTACTACGATTACAAATGCGGAATCCCTTCCTGAAAATGCGACTTTCTCTGTGACGGCATATGTGCCTGCTGCCCCTACTTCAGATGTTGCGGAAGGTGCAAAGACGGAAGAATCTGCTGTGTTGGCATTGAACTGCCAACCTTCGGGTGCGAAGTTCAGTCAGCCTGTCACTTTGAGCGCCGACTTGAAGGAAAAGGATATACCTGCATCTAACATGAAGCTGGTGAACGGTTCGGAAAGTGTGTCTGTTAACTTGGATGGTACGGTTTATAGCGCTCCGGTTACTCACTTCTCTACCTGGACTTTCCAACTGGAAGCTCCGGTAAACATTGGTGCGGCTACTACTGAGGCAGCTAATAAGACGAAGTATCTTAAGGTGGGTGATAATGCGGTTACTTATGATGAAAAATGTGGCTATGAAGTTGTAAGTAATCCGTTCTCTTCTTCCAAGATTGTAAGTGCTTTCCTGACTACAAGATTCGGGTCTAAGGTCAAGAGCGTCACTAAATCATTCAAGGCTAACTCGGAAGCTAACGGAACTTTGTCATACACTGTCAGACAGAGTTATAAACCTGCCACTATCACGATTGGCGGAAAAACGGTCAATGTGAAGGTATATAGTGCTGCATCCGTAGAAACAACAGGATTCAAGGCTGAAGAGCATGATGGAGGTAGCGGTCAATAGACAGGACATTGCTTTGTTACGGAGAAAGATGTAAGTGAAACATATATAATAGCGAATAAAGGGTATGTTAGGAATAAATCCTAATGTACCCTTTTTTTATAGATTATCCTTGATGTCCTGCAATTCCACCAGCTTATTCACAATAGCGTAGATGGTGAGACCTGCCGGAGAATGTATTTGCAGTTTACGGGCGATGTTCCGACGGTGGGTGATAACGGTATGGATGGAGAGGTAAAGTTGGTCGGCGATGGCTTTATTGGTCATGCCTTTCACAACGCAGGTTATTATTTCTTTTTCACGCTGGCTGAGGGTTTCCTGCTCATTTTCTTTCTCTTCTTCTTCGTCGGTACAAAGCAATTGGTTTATTTTAGTGGAGATTGTTTCTGCATCATCGCAGATAGAGAGGTGGTCGTCGTACTCTTTTAGTGAATTATTGTCGATGACCGAGCATACAAGTGCCAGATATTTAGTTTCTACCTTGCCGTTTTCTGTTTTGAACGTTGCAATGTCAAACCAACCGCCGAAGGTTGGATTGACAATGAGGACATCCGGTGTGTTCAAGTGGATGTAACTCTGCAGGGATTCTGGGGAAGAGATTTCTATTGGATGTACATTCAGGTTGGGCAAACGCTTTAGTACTGTTGTAAGTCCACTCCGGATGATGACTGAAGTCTCCGCAACTGCTATTTTTATAGAAGAGGCATTATTGTTCATTTTTCAATCTCCTTTCCAATTGTGCCACAGCAGGAACAAACATGTAGTCTTCTACCTGGCAGTGTGAAGCAAGGTCATGTTCGCAGTTGAAGATATCGAAAAGAACGGCGTTGAGCTTGTTGTTATTCTCTTTTTCCGGATAATATTTAATGATGATATTTTTCAGCTCTGTCAATTTGGTCTCTATCTGATTGTGTTTACTGGCAAAGGTTGCTATGTCGTAATCCTCGGCAAGCTTGCCTTCCAGGAGTTTTTCTACATAGGTGAACACTGCCTCGTTTTCATACTCCATATGGCGGCGTACTTCTTTGGCATATTCATCGAAAAATTTCAGAATAAGATAGGCGATGTTGTCGGTTCCTGAGCAGTCGATGGACTCGATGAGCTTACGTCGAATGACCGGTAACTTGAAATCAAGAAAATAGGTGTGTGCCTGTTTCAGATAGTCCATGAGTGCAGGGATGGAAAAAGCGTCTTCATCTTCACTATAGGTATAGGCATATTGTTCTTCACTGATGAAATTGGCTACTGCGAGAAAGGTGCGGTAGTCTACGCCTTGTGCCTCACAAACGTCTTTTACACTCTTATCTCCAAAACCCAGTGAGAGACCAAAGCGGCTCATAACCATTAATAAGGAGTAGTTATCACAGATAAGGTCGCTCATTTTGTCTGTAGCGCGATACTTATGCGGTTCATTCATTGCAGATTATCCTTTCTTTCTTTGTTTATTCGTGCGCAAAGGAACGGATTTTCCTTGAAAATAGCAATCGCTATTTGTAGGTATTTTGGGGTTTAGTCTTATTTAACGAGAAAAATTAGTTTATAAACTAAATATTTTAGTTATTTGCAGAAAACAAATAAAAACTATGAAAGGATTGACTGCTAAAGAAGAAGAAATCATGGGATTTTTCTGGGAGAAAGGTCCGTTGTTTGTGAAGGAGATGCTGGCTTTCTATGAAGAACCGAAGCCACATTTCAATACTTTATCCACGATTGTAAGGGGGCTGGAGGAGAAAGGTTTCCTGGCGCATAAGACCTACGGTAACACGTACCAGTATTATGCTGTGCTGAACAAGGAGGATTTTAGCAAAGGAACACTGAAGAAAGTAATCAGTAAATACTTCAATAATTCGTATCTTAGCGCAGTATCTTCATTGGTAAAAGAGGAAGATATCTCACTGGAAGATCTGAAGCAGCTGATTGCAGAAGTAGAGAGAGGGAAGATATAGTAACTTTAAATATCGAAGATTATGAAAAACATTGCTATAACTTGTTTGGTGTTGGTAGCTGTTTGCGTAGGCTTGCAGGCGAAGAAGGTGGTGAAAGCTCCTTATTTCATGGCAACGAGTACCAACCAAATAGAATTCCAGAAAGTAATATTAGGGAAAGATACGACATGGATAGAGGCTAAAATATATTCCAGACCGGGTGAAGGAGTAAGAATAGACTCGACAGCCGTTGTACAGGTGGGGGAGAAAATGTATGCTTATCTGGGTGGCGATGGATTTTCGAAAGAGTTTTGGACAAATCTTCCGGCTTCGGGTGAATTGGCTGTGACTTTGAAGTTTGAACCGATTCCTATGGATGCGGAAAGTCTCGACTTTTATGAAATGCCTGCAAAGAAGAGTGAAGGATGGAATATTTATGGGGTGCGTTTGGATGGTAAGAAGCCGGAAATCGGAATACCTGAGAAATTGTTAAATCAGCAGTTGGATTATTCTCAGCCTTTGCCTGATCCTGATTTGAAAAATGGAAAGACGGTGATCCGCGGACAGATATTAGGTTACAATCCGGTATATGGAACTACTCTGAATTTCAATTGCAGTGACTGGTTCTTTTTTGATGTATTTGGTCAATCCCTTCCGATAGCTGAGGATGGAAGCTTTTATTATGAAACAAACTTGATGATACCGGGTGATGCTACATTGCGTGTGGGGCGGAAGAGGTTTGAGATATTTCTGGTACCGGGTGGTGAGCTTGAAATAACATTTAATTTACCGGAAATTTACTGGTCGGAAAGCCGTTTGTTCGGGAAGAAAGATAGAAGACCACTGGTTTGGTTTGAGGGTACGTATTCCAGTCTGAATACTGAACTGACAAAGTATGCCGGACTGACGAGTATTTACAGTGCGGATAATTTTTATGAGAATATTTGCGGCGTCACTCCTGCCCAATATAAAAAGTATGTGACGAAGATTTACGAAAAAAATCGTGATGAAATACTAAAGAATAAGTTGCTGAGTGATGCTGCACGCACATACATGATAAACAATCTGGAAATGTCGTATTTCTTTGCTATCAAGGGGTATAAGGGTACAATCAGTTATGCCCCGATGATCAGTGGAAAAAAAGGAGTGAAGCGGGCGGATATGACGGTAGGTGAGAACTATTATGATGATATCCTGAAATTGGATTTTATATATTCTCCTTATATACGATATGGCGGTTATCCTGATTTTGTCCGTGCTGCAACCGAGGATTTCAAAGGTAAGTTTGAACCGCAACCTATCTGGGAGGATATCTTACGGGCGAAACCTTTAGGAGCTACTCTTGCCCGCTTGAAACCTTTGTCGGAGAAACAGATGCTGACGTTGGATAGCATATCCGAACCGGAAATAAAGAAAGCTTTGACTATCAGGAATCAAAAAGTGGTGGCTTTACTTGCGGAAAGTGCAAAGAAAACTGGTTATACGGTCTGTCAGCTTGATACGGCAGTTACAGCGGACAGTTTGTTAGCAGTTATTACTCGTCCTTATCGTGGTAAAGTGGTTCTGATAGATATGTGGAATACTTGGTGTGGTCCTTGTATACGAGCTATGAATAGTTTGAAACCTGTTAAAGAAGAACTGAAAGATGTAGTATATGTCTATGTGGCGGATGAAAGTTCGCCTGAAGGAAAGTGGAAAATTACGATACCCGATATTCACGGAATTCATTACCGGATTACGAATGAACAGAGTGCTGCATTAGGCAAGTTATATGAGTATCCGGGAATACCTACATACTTTGTGATAGATCGGGAAGGGAAACTTTCATACAAAGTTACCGGATTTCCTGGTGCGGAGGTGATGAAAGAAGAATTACTGAAGGCTGGGAAATAGTAGCTGTAAATTATTAAATAGTACATCAATATGGGAATTTTCTTTGTCTATATACTGAAGTCGTCGGTTTGTTTGGCGGCATTCTACTTGTTCTACCGTCTGTTGCTGAGCCGTGAGACGTTTCACCGTTTCAACCGGGTAGCGTTGTTGAGCATATTGTTGCTGTCTTGTCTTTTGCCATTGGTGGAAGTTACTGTAGAGAAGCAGACAGAAGTTCATCAAACCATGATGACACTGGAACAATGGCTGATGCTGGCGGATATGATGAACACAGCTGAGGCTATGGATTTACAGGCAGAGGAAGTAACGGTGACTTGGATACAGGTTGCATTGTTGGTATATCTGGCAGGTATTTTATTTTTTGCTCTACGCAACGGATATTCGTTGTTGAAATTAGGTGGATTACTAAAGTCTGGTAGGAAAGAGAACTTGAGTAAATATACCGGGGATGGTGAGAAAGTGACTTTAATAGTGCATGAGCATGATATAGCTCCGTTCAGTTGGATGAAATATATCGTTATTTCGAAAAAAGATCTGGATGAGAATGGTCGGGAGATACTTATTCATGAATTGGCTCATATACAGAACCGGCATTCATGGGATTTGCTGGTGGCGGATATCTGTATCTTTTTTCAATGGTTCAATCCGGCTTCGTGGCTATTGAAGCAGGAATTGCAGAATATCCATGAGTATGAAGCTGATGAAACAGTGATTGAAAAAGGCGTTGACGCGAAACAATATCAACTATTATTAATCAAAAAAGCTGTCGGCACAAGGCTCTACTCTATGGCCAACAGCTTTAATCACAGTAAACTTAAAAAACGTATCACTATGATGTTAAAAGAAAAATCGAATCCGTGGGCAAAATTGAAGTATTTGTATATGCTTCCAGTAGCAGCTATTGCAGTAACAGCTTTTGCCCGTCCTGAAATCTCGGAAACCGCAGAAGAGATTTCTGCCGTCAAAGTTAATGATTTGACAGCAATTGTGGAAGCAAAAGTCACAAAAACTATCGAGGAGGCTGTGCAGGTAAGCACAGTATTGAAAGATACAGCGAAGCCTGTAGAGGTGAAGTACATTCCTGCGGAGGTGGGTGACAAACTGCAAGGTTCTCCGGTCTTTGAAATGGTTGAACAGATGCCCGAATTCCCCGGTGGCGGAATGTCTGCTGCTTTGGAATACATTCAGAAGAATATGCAATATCCTGAATCTGCAAAGGAAAACGGTACGCAAGGGCGTGTCACGGTGCAGTTTGTTGTTGATAAAGCAGGAAATGTGACGGAACCTAAAGTTCTCCGTCCGGTAGATAAAGAACTGGATGCTGAGGCTATCCGATTGGTGAAGTCGATGCCGAAGTGGAAGCCGGGAATGCAAAAGGGACAGGCGGTAGCGGTGAAATTTACGATGCCGGTGTTGTTCAGATTGGAGGGCGGAGAGATGAAGAATTCTCAGGTGGCGGTGAGTTCGAAGTCGACAGACTTCTTTATAGAGGGTATGGATGCTCCTTTGTATGTTGTAGATGGTAAAGAAGTCACTTCCTCGATAATGTCTGCTTTAAATGTTAATAAAATAGAGGCTATGACTGTCTTGAAAAACGAATCAGCTACTGAACTGTATGGCGAAAAAGGAAAGAATGGCGTCATCCTGATTACCCTGAAGGGAAGTGATAAAAAGCCTATTACTTTATCAACCAAGAGTTCGGTAGTCAGCGTACCCGGAGTGAATGCTGTTTATCTGAATAATAGAAGGGCAGACTGGGCAGATGTAGATGTGTTTGTTGATGGAGAGAAAATCGAATTGTCCGGTAAAGCATTGGATGAAGTTGTATCTCCCAATGAGATAGAGAGCATCAATGTTGAGAAAAATGCAGAAAATGCAAATAGAGGGAAGATCTATATCACTACCAAGAAAAGCAAAGGGCAATACACTACGGTTACTAGTGAAGGCAAGGAGAATATTTATTTTACCGTCAAAGGTGGTGAGAAAGCTTCTGTCAAAGGTGAAATGAGAGTTGAAGGTGTTGTTCAGGATAAAGATGGAGAGCCTGTCATTGGTGCCGCTGTTCTGATTGAAGGAACAAACAGAGGAACAGTCACTGATGTGGACGGACGCTTTATTATGTCTGCATCAAAGGGCGATAAGTTGAAGGTATCCTATGTGGGCATGAAATCTGCTAAGGTGAAAGCTGAACCGAAGGTTACGATTACTTTAAAAGACGAATAATAAAATCGATTTTATATGAAACGGAATTCTCTCTTTTTGTTTCTCTCTTTGATGTTTGTTTGGGCGGGGCTTTGCTCTGCCCAGACCACCAGTGATAAATATTATCTTATCGATGGATATTTCTTTAATGGTATGCCGCCGGGAATCAGGAATGCGCAAGGAGACCGCTTTGTCATGCTAAAAGATGACGAAGGGCACATGGCTTTGGAGATTAGGTTGCCTAAGGGAAAAACGCTGCCGGAGTACGCTGTCAAATATCGGATTCCGGTAGAAGAAGTACCCGGAGGGGAAGAACTTTTGAGAATTTCCCGTTCGGGAACAGAACCGATGATAAGCATAGCCAGCAATACGGTTACCCTTGATGAATGGGTGGGAAAGCCGTTTCCGGACTTTAAAGTAACGGATACCGCAGGCCGTGTCTGGACGAAGGCAGATATACTTGGAAAGCCTTTTGTCCTGAATTACTGGCATACCGGTTGCGGACCCTGCATCAAGGAAATGCCAGATCTGAACGAGTGGATGAAAGTGTGTCCGGATGTAACTTATTTCTCTACTACCTGGAACACTGCGGAGCAGATAAAGAAGATTGTGGAAAACCGTCCCTTCCTCTTTACTCATATCGCTGATGAATTGTTCTTCTTCAACCTGTTTAAGGTGCAGGTGACGCCGACTACGTTGTTGATTGATAAAAAAGGCATCATTCGTTATTGGGAAGAAGGCACCAGCACCAGCAAGCGCGAGTTTCTGCTTGATAAATTGAAGGAATTGTCTGCCGAATAGACACTTTGTTTCTTATTTCTTTGTTTAAGTCATTACTTTTAAGTAATTTTGTTTGAGACGGTTTAGAATCTAATCACTTAAAAGATTATGCTATGAGACAAGGAAAACGAATTTACCGGGGATATAGCTTCTTTTGGGGAGTATTTCTATTATTAGTGATATCTGCCGCTATATCTATTCATGCTGAAACCTCTTTCATGAAAGAGCTTGTAATTTTCAAAGATACTTTGAAGAATGACACACTTGTGACACGATCTCCGAAGAAAGATGGTACATTGGTTATCAGAGACCGCTTCCCTATTCCATCCAATGAGCCTTTGTACATCGTAAATGGGATAGAACTTCCTTATGAAATCTTTGCGGCATTGAATCCTATGCACATTGAAAGCATTGATATTTTGAAAGATGCTTCGGCTACTGCTATTTATGGTACGCGTGGAATAAATGGGGTCATAGTTCTGAAACTGAAAACTCCACAGCAGGTAAAGGAAGAAAAAACGATTAAGCAGATTGATGATTTATTGAAACCGAGAGGTGTTGACAGGAGGAATGCACGTTACTATATTGACGGCAAAGAAGTTACGGCCAGTACTGCGTATCAAACGAGTATTGAGCAAATGGAGGTGAAGACCGGTGCTGACGGAATACTGGAAATTTATATTAAACCAATGATCTTTATAAGGGGAGAATACGAATAAAAGTAATTATTGTATCGGCTTCCCAAATATCTGATGACTTATGTTGAAACAAATATCCTTATTAATCCTGTGTGCGGTGGCAATCGTTTTCTTCGCTACTCCTGTGCATGCTTGTACTTCTGCTGTTGTATCGGGTAAAGTGACACCCGACGGGCGCCCCCTGCTTTGGAAAAACCGTGATACGGACTTTATGCGAAATCATGTTGACTATGTGAAAGGCGAGAGGTATGACTTTATTGCTGTAGTGAATAGTGCCAATGCATATCTGAAAGAGGCATGGATGGGAACTAACTCTGCAGGATTCGCTTTGATGAATACACAATCGTATAATTTGGTGGATGTAAAAGGCGATGAAGAACGGGGAGCAGCCAATGGGCGTGTTATTTATCGTGCACTTGAAGTTTGTGCTACGGTAGAGGACTTCTGTCATTTTCTGGATACCATTTCCAAGCCCAGTGATATCGAAGCTAATTTTGGTGTAATCGATGCACAAGGTGGGGCAGCTATGTTTGAAGTAGATTATTATAAATATGTGATGTATGATGCCAATAATCCAAAAGATGCTCCTTATGGTTATATTGCCCGTACCAACTTCTCTTTTGCAGGTAAAGTGAACGAGGGTGCCGGCTATGTGCGCTATATGGAAGCAGACCAGGTACTGATGAAGGCTTCGGCTACAGGTAGTATTACCCCACAGTTTATTTTCAATGATTTATCGCGTTCGTTCCGTAACCGTATGTTGGATATTGATTTGCGTAGCGGGGTGTATAATCGTCCTCAGGCATCGGGCTGGTTTGTAGATCAGGACTTCATTCCGCGTAGCAGTACATCGTGTTCGGTGGTGGTACAGGGGGTAAAACCGGGTGTGAAGGCCGAACTGACTACCATGTGGACCCTGTTAGGGTATCCTCCTACCGGTATAGCTGTCCCGCTGTGGGTGAAAGATGCCGGAAAACTCCTTCCTGGAATGGTACGTTTCAACAAAGAACATGAGGCAGCTCTGCTCAGTGATTGGTCACTTCGCTTGGCAGACAGAGTTTTCAGCTATAAGCAGGGAATGGGCACCGGACGTTATCTGAATTGGGAGAGGTTGTATAGTCCTGGGAAAGGTGACGGTTATATGACAGTGATTACTGAAGTGGAAGATGAAGTATTCCGTACGACGAAGCCATTGCTGGAAGAGTGGTACAAAAAAGGAAACCTCGATACCCAAGCAATACCGAAGCTGTACGATGAACTGGAGTCATCCATTAGAATGATTTATCAGAGTTTACTGGAATCAGAATAGAACTTACATTACCGAACGGAGGTACGCTAGTATCTCCGTTTCTTGTTCCGGATGGAACCAACGGATTTCTTCATCTCTCCTGAACCATGTCATTTGCTTGCGCGAATAGATGCGGGAGTTCTGTTGGATTTTCTCTATGGCAAAAGGCAAGGTCCATTCTCCGTCCAGATATTTGAACATTTCTTTATAACCTACCGTATTCAATGAATTAAGTGCCCGGTAAGGATATACCTTTCTGGCTTCTTCTTCCAGGCCATCCTCTATCATAATCTCTACCCGTCGGTTTATGCGTTCGTAAAGTTCTTCCCGATCGCGCGTCAATCCTATTTTGATGATGCGGAAGGGGCGCTCTTTTTTCTGTTGGGTGCGGAATGAAGTGTAAGTTTTTCCAGTCATATAGCATATCTCCAGTGCATGGATTACACGTTTAGGATTCTTCAGATCCACTATTCTGTAGTATTCCGGGTCGAGTAACTTTAGCTCTGCGCACAATCTTTCCAGACCTTCCGTTTCATACTTATGCAGCATCACTTGGCGTGTTTCAGCATCCACGGTCGGAATATCGTCAATGCCTTTGCAAACGGCATCCACATACATCATAGAACCACCGGTAAGTAATACTGTGTCTTGCTCGGTGAATAAAGTTTCCAAGAGTCTCAGTACCTCCGCTTCGTATTGGGCGGCACTGTAGTAATCGGTGAGTTGCAAGGTTCCTACAAGGTGATGTTTCACGCGTTGCAGTTGCTCGGGGGTAGGGGATGCCGTCCCTATTTTCAAATCGGCGTAGAGTTGCCGGGAGTCTGCGGAAACGATGCAAGTTTGGTAATGCTCTGCCAGCCGCAGGCTGAGTTCGGTCTTTCCGACTCCGGTCGGTCCAATAAGCACTATCAGGGTTTTCATACAGATATTATGTAAAATGGTTTCAAAGATAAAATGGAGATTATCCTTTAGACACAGATTACGCGGATAACACGGATTCTAAACTAAAAAAATCTGTGTAATCCGCGTAATCTGCGTCTAAAAATATACTATAAAGAGTATGGTTCCTCTCTTGGTATATTCAAATTTAGAATTTTTCTTCCTCAAACGATGCTGCGCCACCTTCACCGCCTCCCATATCGAATCCTTCCTGGTCGAATTCTTCCAGATCAAAGTCTTGATCTCCATAGAAGTTTTCATCCAGATCGAGTGATCCGCTGTTGGCTGCCATTTCTTCGAAGTCAATAGTCTGTTTCGGGGCATCGCCTTCCTTCTTGGTACATTTGGCACCTTTCATTTCCTTTCCGGTAATGATCTCGGAAAGTTCAATAAAGAAACAGCGTTCTGTCATGTAGTCGAACACATAGAGTAACTTCTGCTTTTCATCTTCTATCAGTTCGCTGATAGTGGTGTCTTTCATTACCCAACTGTCCATTTCCGGATTGTCATCCATCTCTTCCAGTGTGATTTCCTTTTCTTTTTCCCAATCATCATCACAGATGAAGAAAGAAGTCATCTGGTCGTTAGTATAGCCTACTGACTTCACTATAGCCTCATGGAAGTCGTAGAATGTAGCTTCCGGGTCAATTTGTATTTCTCTTACGAAGTCGTCCACTTCATCGGAGATAAGTGTAAATCTGTATATCATATTCTAATTACTTTATCGTTTTATCACCTAATAATACCACGTTCGGAGTCACGGATGAAGCTGACAATGTATTCTATTTCCGGGCTCGTCGGAATTTCTTCTTCTATTTTCTTTAATGCATCTGAAGTGTTCAAGCCACTTTGGTAAATGATACGGTATGCATTGTGTATGTTCTCAATGGTTTCATTGGAGAACCCGCGACGACGCAACCCGATAATGTTGATACCACTGTAAGCAATCGGTTCCCGACCTGCAATGATGTATGGCGGAATATCCTTACTGAAACGGCACCCGCCTTGTATCATGCCATATCCACCTACACGGCAGAATTGATGCATCAATACATTAGCGCTGATAATGGAGAAATCGTCTATAACTATCTCACCTGCCATTTTGGTAGAGTTACCTATGATACAGTAATTACCGACAAGAGCGTCATGAGCTACATGCACACCTTCCATCAACAGGTTGTTGTTACCGATAATGGTTCTGCCTTTGGCAGCCGTACCGCGATTGATGGTGACATTTTCACGAATGGTATTGTTGTCACCGATTTCAGCGGTACTCTCTTCTCCCTGAAATTTCAGATCCTGAGGGATAGCACCGATAACAGCTCCCGGAAAAATAGTATTTCCATTGCCGATACGTGAACCGTACAGAATGTTGGCATTTGCCATAATCTTGTTGTTATCGCCGATTACCACATTCTTGTCGATGAATACAAAAGGAGCAATCTCTACGTTTTCCCCGATTTTTGCCTCGGGATGAATATACGCTAAGGGACTTATCATGCTTTGAATTATTTGTTCTTAACTATTTGTGCCATAAACTCTGCCTCGCAAACCACTTTCTCGCCTACGAACGCATAACCTTTCATCGTGGAAATGCCACGGCGGATAGGTGCAAGTAGTTCCACACGGAAGATAAGGGTATCACCCGGCACTACCTTCTGACGGAACTTCACACCATCTATCTTCATGAAATAGGTAGAATAGCGTTCGGGTTCGTCTACGGAGTTCAATACAAGCAGGCCACCTACCTGTGCCATAGCTTCAACCTGTAATACACCCGGCATTACCGGTTCCTGTGGGAAGTGTCCTTGGAAGAAAGGCTCGTTGGCGGTGATATTCTTCACGCCTACAATATAATTGGCACCTATTTCAATCACCTTGTCCACTAATTGGAATGGGTAACGGTGCGGCAACAGTTCGCGGATACGGTTTACATCCATGATGGGTTCGCGGTTACAGTCGTAAGTCGGAGCCTGTATATCGTGCAGGCGGATTTCCTTACGCATCTGGCGGGCGAACTTGTTATTAATGGTATGTCCCGGACGGGTAGCGATGATACGTCCCTTGATGGGTTTGCCTATCAAAGCCAAGTCACCGATTACGTCGAGCAGTTTGTGACGGGCACATTCATTGGCCCATACCAGTGGTTTGTGGTTGATGTAACCCAATTGTTTGGCATCCATGTGGGGAACCCCCATTACGTCGGCCAGCTTGTCAAAGTCTTCCTGAGACATTTCGCGTTCGTAGATTACGATAGCATTGTCCAGATCCCCCCCCTTGATAAGGCCGGCTTGCAATAATGGCTCTATTTCGCGTACAAATACGAATGTGCGGCTGGCAGCTACTTCGTCTTTGAACTTTGACATATCCTCCAGAGTTGCAAACTGGTTGGGAATGATGGTTGAGTCGTAAGATACCAGCACATTCAGACTGAAGTTCTCGTCGGGCAACACAATGATGGAAGAACCAGTCTTTTCATCGCGGAACTCGATCTTTGACTTGATAATATAGAAATCTTTAACGGCGTTTTGTTCTTCTGTACCGACGCGCTCTATCTCTTTTGCATAGTATTGGGCGCTACCGTCCAGAATGGGAAACTCGGGACCGTTGACTTGTATCAGGCAGTTATCGATGCCTAAGGCATAGAGGGCTGCCATGCCGTGCTCTACAGTACTAACCTTCACGCCATTCTTGGAAAGAACAGTGCCGCGAGTGGTTTCAGTCACGTTGTCCGCAACCGCATCAATGATAGGTTGTCCCTCCACGTCGGTGCGCTGGATTTTATATCCGTGGTTGTCCGGAGCCGGATTGAAAGTAACGGTCAGGTCAAGTCCCGTGTGAAGACCTTTACCACTGAGGGAAAAACTGTCTTTCAGAGTCTTTTGTTTCAACATTTGTTACTTATTTATTTGTTGTTTTAATTCATTCAGTTCTTTACGGAGCTGGCGGAGTTCTGTTAGCATATCCGGCAGGTTCCGTTGGGCAACGGAGGCTTTAAAGTATTGTTTCAGCTCCATGGGAGGAGTACCGATTAACTGGCTGCCATCCTTAATATTACTGGGAACACCGGACTGTGCTCCGAGGTTCACTTTATTTCCGATATGGATATGTCCTGCAATGCCTACCTGACCGCCGAACATACACCATTCGCCTATCTTGGTAGATCCTGCAATACCCACTTGCGCCGCCATAACAGTGTTTGCACCGATTTCGTCATTGTGGGCTACCTGTATCAGGTTGTCCAGTTTCACACCTTTGTGTACGATGGTTGCACCCATTGTAGCACGGTCCACGCAAGTGTTTGCGCCTATCTCTACATTGTCTTCCAGTATTACGATACCGATTTGAGGTATTTTTTCGTAACCTTCGGGAGTTGGAGCGAAACCAAAACCATCCGCACCGATCACACTGCCGGAATGCAGGATGCAATGATTGCCTATCCGACAGTCATGATAAATGGTTGTATTGGCATATAAGATACAATCGCTGCCCACTTTGGCACCACTGCCTACAGTAGCATGCGGATGTATCATTGTATTGTCTCCTACTTCTGCATACTCACCAATGCAAGCAAAGGGCGCAATGTAAACATCCTTGCCAATCTTTGCAGTCTCGGCAACGAAAGCCAACGGATCAATACCCACACGCTTAGGCTTACTTTGTTCGTAAAGGTTGAGCAATTTAGCCAAACTTTCGTAGGCATTATCCACCTTAATTAAAGTGGCTTTTATTTCTTGTTCAGGAACGAAGTCTTTGTTTACCAGTACAATACTGGATTTTGTTTCGTAGATGTAAGATGTATATTTGGGGTTGGACAGAAACGATATAGCACCGGGGATGCCTTCTTCTATCTTGGCAAAAGTATGTACAGTTGCATTCTCGTCTCCAACGATTTCTCCTTGGATAAATGTTGCAATTTGTTTAGCAGAGAACTCCATTGTCTTATTCTTGTTAGATGGTTTCAAATCACAAATAACGGACTTTTTTTTTATATTTCCTTGTCCTTGGGTGAATATTTTATACTTACCTATGCAAACGTTGGTAGCAAAGATAGTATTTTTTTACCTTTTTAGAAAGTAGGGAAATGTTGAGCATGTCCGATGCTTCAGCAATATTCTTGATACTTCCGTCTTTATAAAGGATATCAATACTATCGTCTGCCGGGTCGTACATATTCTTCTCGATGCTGGGGGTAGAGACGAAATAGCTCGCTTCAGAGAGGGGTATGTCCAGTTGCTGACTGATTTGCAAAGTTAACTCTTTTTTCCTTTCTTCACATATTGGTTCGGTAGAAATTTCCACTTTAAAGATATTACGGTTGATCATACCGAGGCTCAGCGTGGATAAAACCTTGTCACTGTGGGTGCTCCAGACCTTTAATGCGGTCCATATATCATTGTCGTCCAGTTGGATAAAGTTCTCCAGGCACTCCGGATTGTTATAGAAAGTTTCCTTGTTGATATCGTTGTAAAGGAAAAAACGCAATGCCGGTGAAGCAAATAATTCTACACCTTTGCTTGCTAATTCTTTAGCACGGAGCAGGGCGCTAATGAGCATTTTCTCGTATGCCACGGATGTTTTGTGCAGATATACCTGCCAGTACATCAAGCGGCGGGCTGTGAGGAAGTTCTCAATGGAATAGATACCTTTGGATTCTACTACGAGATGGTCTTCTTTCACATCGAGCATCTTGATGATGCGTGCCGAACCGATGTTACCTTCCGTTACGCCGGTGTAGAAACTGTCGCGGCGAAGGTAGTCCATGCGGTCCATGTCGAGTTGTCCGCTGACTAGCTGGTGCAGGAACTTTTTGGGGTATTCGTCCTTGAATATCTGGATGGCAAGTGTGAGTTGCCCGTTCATTTCTTTGTTGATACGTTCCATCAGCATGAGAGAGATATCTTCGTGGGATATGCCCTGTACGATGGTATTTTCCAGTACATGAGAAAAAGGACCGTGTCCGATATCATGCATCAGAATGGCCGCCTGCACGGCTTCGGCTTCACTGTCGAAAATGAAGTTCCCTTTGCTGGTGAGGTGCTGGATAGCTTCGCTCGTCAAATGGAAAGCCCCCAACGAATGTTGAAAGCGCGTGTGCTGTGCACCGGGATAAACCACAGACGACAAACCCAGTTGCTTAATGCGGGTTAAACGCTGCAAGAGAGGATGCCGCACGATGTCGTACAGCAACCCCTTCGGAATATTGATGAACCCGAATACCGGGTCGTTAATGATCTTTCGTTCGAACACGTTGTTAGTGATTAAGGGTAGGTGATAAGTGATTAGGCGTTAATCACTCCCTTCAACTGTTCCGCCATTTGCTGTTGCACTTCCTTTGCGGCATTACGTGCAGCTTCTGCAAATTTCTCAGTCTTATCCACATAAATGATGCCACGGCTGGAGTTCACAATCAGTCCACAAGTGGAGTTCATGCCATACTTACAGACTTCTTCCAGTGAGCCACCCTGTGCACCTACACCCGGCACAAGCAGGAAATGGTTAGGAACAATCTTGCGGATATCTTCGAAAGCACGGCCTTGTGTAGCACCTACCACATACATCATCTGTCCATCGTTAGCCCATTCCTGAGACTTGCGCAGTACTCTTTCGAAAAGGCGTTCACCGTTGGGGTCTTCTGTTAACTGGAAGTCGTGTGAGCCTTTGTTGCTTGTTAGTGCTAGGAGGATTACCCATTTGCCTTCGTAAGTCAGGAACGGGGTAACACTGTCCTCACCCATGTAAGGGGCTACGGTTACAGAGTCGATGTCCAGTTCTTCAAAGAAAGTGCGGGCATACATGGCAGAGGTATTTCCAATGTCACCACGCTTTGCATCGGCAATGATGAATTGGTCGGGATAGTTCTCCTTGATATACTTCACGGTCTTCTCAAAGGCGATCCAGCCTTTCACACCCATACTTTCGTAGAAAGCGAGATTGGGTTTGTAGGCGATGCAAAGGTCGGCTGTTGCATCGATGATGGCTTTATTGAAGGCGAAGATCGGGTCTTCTTCTTTCAACAAGTGTTCCGGGATTTTCTTGATGTCTGTATCCAGACCTACGCAAAGGAATGATTTCTTACGCTTGATATTTTCAAAAAGTTGTTGTTTGTTCATATTGGATATATTTAGTCTGTTTATGATTCGTTTTACTATTTCTTGAATAGATAGCCGTTTATATTCAGTAAAAGAGCCTCGTCTCCTTCTTCTTGATAATCTAAAGAGAAACCTGTCAGTATGAAGAGGCACTTATCAGAGTTACATTTGAATTGTGCAGGAGGCATTTCACCATATTTATAACGTTGAAGTGCTTCAATGTTTTTAAGGTCAATGTATGCCGTATCGTTCATTTCATCTGTCCGCGTACCGAGAGAGGCGAGCAATACTCCTGTTTCTATATACTTATGTGGAATTTTGAGTTGCCTGCTTGATTCCGGTATGATTACGAAATGGCTGTATCCCTTAGGAATCTCGATGCTTGTCTGTGAGGATGCCTGACCATTGTATGATACAGCCCGGTTACCGTCTGCAGCTTTATCGTTATCGGCCGCTTTATTACTGTTCTGACCGAAACGGTTTTGGGCATAATAGAATGATGCGTCTTTGTCTACAAGGTCGGCTATGCTTTTCCGTCCGAACCAGTAGTGCAGATAACGGAGTCGGTCGTTCACTTGCAATGCGGTCTTTGCCGGAAGTGAATCCAGCCAGTTGTCGTACTGGTTGCGTGAGAGGGGCAAGTCTGTTTTACCGCTTCGTGCCAGTTCCTTCTCTACGCTATGGCGCATGACGTTCCGGGTGATGCTTGCATAGTTCACCGGCAATACGGAAGTCAGCAGGAAGATGATGGAAAATGAGATAGGAATCCAACTGATGCGGCGTGCCTGGGTGAAGACCAATCCGAAGCAAACGATATAACACCAGATATTAAGTGTAATCAGATAAAGTCGGTTGATTGTGACACCATAATCGTTGAAGCGGCGGATGATACCGACTGTCATTAATATCAGTAACGGGAGTACCAGGGCAGGCAGCCAGCGTGCAATCCATTCATTTATGCGCTTTGATTCACTGACCCGTGCCGGATACAGTCCGAATTCAATGGCGATACATCCCGCCATGAGTGCCACTACGAGCCAAGATACCCAGCCTGTAGGTAGTTCCCAATTGATAAGGATGCGGGTGGCATAGATATAGAGTACAAGCAGATACCCTGCCATGAGCGGGAGAAAAAGGAAATGTATCGTTCCGTTCAGGAACTCTGATGGTTGCGGTTCTTGGTTGTGTTTTAATTCGTCTTTGGGCAACATGCCGAGAAAGAGTAGCATCGGGAGCAATACACTACATATAGTAAGGATATACAGGTAGCATTTCCAACTCACATCCACATCGAAGAGCTGGTGGAGTGAAAAGACGAGCAGGCTTATTCCACCACTCATAATCAGTCCCACCACGTTTGCCGTGACAAAAGCCCCTACAGTGTAGGAAGCAAAGTTCCAGCTCGGAATGTCATTCTTTTCTTTGGTGAATGAGAGGAAGAAGACTGAAAACCACAAGGCGAGGATAGCCGCTCCGTGAGCTATGCTTATTTCTGTGAGCGACCGCTCCGGAGAGAGGCTGTAGAGATACACTGCGTCGGCAATAAGCAACACATGCATCATAATATGCACACTGATCCCTTTTACCCGGTTCTTTATTTCTTCGCTCCACAGATGGAGAGTGAGTGAGAGCAGGGTGCCGACAGAAAAGTAATAACCCAGAACCAGCGTAAGTTTTCTTTCATCCTCCATTTCGGTAGATACCAGATAAGCCAGATAGGCGGTAAGTGCAAGGACAAAACATACTGTAGTTGGAAAACGTTTCAGGCAATTCTGAAATGCTTCCGTCAGAGTATGAAATGCTTTATTTAAAAACTGTCCTTTCATTTGTTCTGCCGTTGAAGTTTCCGGGGCTACGTCTTTCCTTTGGGGTTACAGTTCACTTTCTTTCAGCCGTTCTGCATTTTCCGCTACAATCAAGTGGTCTATACAATCTTGAATATCGCCATCCATGAAGGCGGCAAGGTTATAAATGGTATAGTTGATACGATGATCGGTGATACGTCCTTGCGGATAATTGTAGGTACGGATTTTAGCGGAACGGTCTCCGGTAGATACCATTGTCTTTCGTTTGGAAGCAATATCGTCCAGATATTTCTGATGTTCCTTGTCGTAAATGAAGGTACGCAGACGTGAGAGGGCGCGTTCCTTATTCTTCGGTTGGTCGCGCGTTTCGGTACATTCTATCAGGATTTCCTCAGAAACACCCGTGTTTGGGTTCTTCCAGACATAGCGTAGACGTACACCGGATTCCACCTTATTTACGTTCTGTCCACCGGCACCGCCACTTCGGAAAGTATCCCATTTGATTTCGCCTTCATTAATTACTACATCGAACTCTTCTGCTTCGGGTAGCACGGCTACAGATGCGGCGGAAGTATGTACACGCCCCTGAGTTTCAGTAGCCGGAACACGCTGTACGCGGTGTACACCCGATTCATATTTCAGCGTTCCGTATACATTATCGCCCGTAACGCTGCAAATAATTTCCTTGAATCCGCCTGCTGCGCCTTCGTTGACGCTGGATATTTCCATCTTCCAACCTTTCGTTTCGCAGAATTTGGTATACATGCGGAAGAGGTCTCCGGCAAAGATTGCGGCTTCGTCGCCACCTGTACCCCCGCGGATTTCGAGAATGGCGTTCTTACTGTCCTGTGGGTCGGCAGGCACGAGGAGGAGCTTGATATGTTCTTCCAGTTCCGGCTGGCGTGCCTGACAGGCATCCAATTCTTCGCGAGCCATTTCCCGCATTTCCGGATCAGCTTCGTTAGTGATGATCTCTTTGGCTTCCTCGATGCCGTTCAGCACCTGGATATATTCTTTGCGGGCATCCATCAGGTCACCCAGTTCTTTGTATTCTTTGGTGAGTTTTACATAACGCTTCTGGTCGGCAATCACTGCCGGGTCTGTAATCAGCGTCGATACTTCTTCGAAGCGGGCAACAAGCCCTTCGAGTTTCTCTAATATGGTATTGTTGTCTGCCATTTATTTTATTTGCAAAGTTTTTGTACCCATCCATATCTCCGGGTGGCGACGCCATAAGTTATGGCACACCAACCCAACAATGCAAGTATACGCATGAACAGCCTGAAAGAAAATGGTTTTACTGATAACTGTTCCCACGTATCATACCCCATATCTGCAGTGATAAAAAGGCAGAAGAGGCAGCATAAGATATAAATCAGTTTCTTCATTGAATTAGTATTTGAATTCTCCGAATTCGCTCTTGATAATCAGTTCTTTCTGATTGCTTTCTTCAATATGTCCCACAATCTGAGCATCGATACCGAAACTCTTGCTGATGGCGATTACCTTTTCGGCATGTTCGGGTGACAAGTATACTTCCAATCTGTGTCCCATATTGAATACCTTGTACATCTCTGCCCAGTCCGTATTGCTCTGCTCTTTAATTGTTTTGAACAAAGGAGGAACGGGGAACAGATTATCTTTAATCACGCGGCAATTATCACCAATGAAATGCAGTACTTTCGTTTGTGCGCCACCAGAGCAGTGTACCATACCGTGAATTTCAGGGCGAAGTGCATCCAGTAATTTCTTCACTACCGGAGCATACGTGCGGGTAGGGGAGAGTACCAGCTTGCCTGCATCCAGCGGACTACCTTCTACGGTATCCGTCAGTTTCAGACCACCGGAGTAGACTAGTTCTTCAGGTACTGCCTTGTCATAACTTTCTGGATATTTCTCTGCCAGATATTTGGAGAATACATCATGACGGGCACTGGTCAGTCCGTTGCTACCCATGCCACCGTTATATTCTTTTTCGTAAGTAGCCTGTCCGTAAGAAGCCAAGCCTACAATTACATCACCCGGACGGATATTGGCATTATCAATCACATCGCTACGCTTCATGCGGCAAGTTACAGTACTATCTACGATGATGGTACGTACCAGGTCGCCTACATCGGCAGTTTCACCACCTGTGGCATATACGCCTACACCCATCTCGCGGAGCTCGGCGAGCAATTCGTCCGTACCGTTGATGATGGCGGATATTACTTCGCCCGGAATCAGCAATTTGTTTCGTCCGATGGTAGAGGAAACCAGGATGTTATCTACTGCACCTACGCAAAGCAGGTCGTCGATATTCATAATCAGTGCATCCTGTGCAATACCTTTCCAAACAGAAAGATCACCTGTTTCTTTCCAGTACATATAAGCCAATGAGGACTTTGTGCCTGCACCGTCGGCGTGCATGATGTTGCAATATTCCGGGTCACCGCCCAAAATGTCGGGGATAATTTTACAGAAAGCTTGCGGGAAAATACCTTTGTCAATGTTCTTGATGGCATTGTGCACATCTTCTTTAGACGCGCTGACACCACGCATCATGTATCTTTGGTTACTCATGAGTTGATATGTTTTTTCAATTGAATGTGCAAAAGTAGCGATTATTTTGCTTATAGCCTTGAGTTTGCATAAGAAATTAACCGAACCCTACTTCTTTACTTTCAGTCGCTCCCAAATTGTTTTTTTTCGGGACATTCCCATTAAGACAGTTCCCATCAGGCAACAAGCGCAGCGCAGTTCTTGTTTGGACAGTGCATTCAGATTATTCGTAATACTGGATAAGGGGTAGTTCTCTTTGAAAAAGGAAAATGCATCGGCTGAGTTTTCTAAGTCGGTTTTCATCTGGCAGGAGCAGGTAAGAAGTTCATCCATCGTGTTATAAGTTTTAAAGGGGTAGTCGTGTGTTCCTACTTCTCTAATGTAAAAAAAGAGACGTGGGAACTATTGGCATATTATTCCTTCCCAAAGGCTCTGGTAAACCCGTCAAGCAAATAATAAGCAATAGCCCCACGCCAGAGTGTATATAACAAAGTTATACGCAACCCGGACGTGGAGACCTTCACTTATTATCCGTGCTTGTAAAAATTTACCAGACTTTTAGGAAGACGAATAATAAAATGATATCTCCAAATCGGAAAATATATTTCTTTTCCAACGAAAGAAATATGCAGCAAAGATACAAGTTTTTATTAAAAAAGTATGCATAGAGTGGAATAGAAATGAACTATAAATCTTTATAGTTAACCTTACTGAACAGTGATCTCTAAGTGAAGCATTTGTTGCTATTATATTGAGAATATTTTGCCATCGTATTGGCAATCTTTTGCCAACACGATAGCACAACTTTGCCAACACAGTGGCACGGCTTTGCTGGCATGGTGGCACAACTTTGCCAATGCGGTGGCAAAAAATGGCAAATTCTGGGCTTGAAAACAGCCTTGACTTTTCCTTTTTTTCTTCTCTCCTGCAACTAATATCCAAAACCGGCGTCTTATGTACAAAAGACTATCTTAAGATGGAACAGAATATGAAAGAAAAACAGTTCACTTCCCTCATTGAGGAATACAAGCGAGTGATCTATAAAATCTGCTACATGTACGCTACGGATGGGGATAATTTTAAAGATCTCTATCAGGATGTCGTGATAAACCTTTGGAAAGGCTTCGAGGGTTATGAAAGAAAGGGTAAACCTTCTTCGTGGATTTACCGCGTGGGATTGAACACCTGTATCTCCTTCTACCGCCAGCAGCAACGCCGGGGCGAACATACTTCCTTGGATTCCCTCTACGGGCTGGAAGCAGAAGATAGTGGAACGACCAAACGCTTGAAAGAGATGTATCGCCTCATTGCGGGACTGGACAAGTTTGAACGTGCCCTCATCTTGCTGTGGCTGGATGAAAATTCTTATGAGGAGATTGCGGAAATTGTCGGCGTGCCGCGCAACACCGTAGCTTCAAGATTGAAACGAATCAAGGATAAACTTACAAAACAAGCGAATAGCTAAAATAAAACAGATTATGGAACTGGAAGAATTGAAACAAAATTGGAATATAATGGAAGAAAGGCTCGGGCGCCTGGAAATGGAGCAGCGCCAGCAACAAAATAGTAAGGTGGTCAGCAAAGTAAAGCAGGTGCAGGATCGTGTGTTGCGGCGATTTACGGTTTTAGTGCTTTGTCTACCTTTCGTGTCTTGGCTTTTGGTGCGCAATCAAGCATATGATTTCAGCGTACTGACGTGGATATTGTTGTTTTTGTTTGTAGTTGTGATACTCGCCCGGCAACTTACGTGGATGTTGCTGCTAAGGAAGATTGATTGTCTGAAGATGACTGTGCGTGAAGTGTGTCTTGCGGAGAGTCGTTTCCGGATGTCTTTCAAAGTGGGGATAGCTGTGAGTGTGTTGTGTGGCGTACCGTTGCTGGCAAGCATGATATGGGATATGTCCCAAATGGGGGATCGTTATATATTGATAGGTGCTTGGACTGGTCTTGTCATAGGGTTGCTGATAGGAATTCGTTTGTTCCTCAAAGCATGGAGCGGGATAAAAGAACTGAAAGAGGCAATAACGGATTTGCAGTAGTCATCCTAAAAAAAAGCAAGTCCCCTTTCCACCCATCGGAAACTTCGATCTATTCAAGTTTCCAGGGTAGAAGGGGTACTTGCTTATTATAGAACCGTTTGTTACGGTATGAATATACTTATTTAGAACTGTACTTGCGGTGCTGTTTCTGCTCCTTCGGAAGCTTCAAAGTAGGCGCGCTTTTCGAAACCGAACAGACTTGCAAGAATATTCTTCGGGAAGCGGCGGATGGCAGTATTGAAGTTCTTTGCTGCATTGTTGAAGTTGGTACGTGCCACGTTGATACGGTTTTCAGTACCTTCCAATTGAGCTTGCAGTTCCAGGAAATTCTGGTTTGCTTTCAAATCGGGGTAATTCTCAGTAATGGCAAGCAACTTACCCAATGCAGAAGTTACCGCACCTTGAGCTTTCTGATATTCGGCCAATTTTTCCGGAGTCAGATCATTAGCATCTACTTTAATTTGAGTAGCCTGGCTACGAGCTTCTACCACACCCTCCAGAGTTTCTTTTTCATGAGAAGCGTATCCTTTTACTGTACTGACCAGATTCGGAATCAAGTCGGCACGGCGCTGATATTGTGTTTCAACGTTTGACCATTGTCCGCTTACGTTTTCATCCATAGTTACCAGTCCGTTATAACCAGTGACACCCCAAATGACGAGGAGAGCTAAAACAACAAGAATGATAATAGTTGATTTCTTCATACTTTTCTTTTATTAAATGATTATTAATTAGTTACAAGCTACGAGTTACAAGCTACGAGTTACAAGCTACGAGTTGCTGCGCTGTGATACCGAAAGGCACTTGTAGCTTGCAGCCCGTAGCTTGTAACTCTGAGAGTTTCAACTCTCAGAATCGGGAACCGGCACCTCCGCCACCTCCCATACCTCCACCGAAGCTGCCTCCGCTGAAGCCACCGCCTCCTCCGCCGAAGCTTCCGCCACCACCAAAGATGACCGGACCTCCTCCGCCACCTCCGCGATAGTTTTCATCATACGACTGTTTGCGGCGTACTATCTTGTGTCCGCAGTTGCGGCAAGTGTAGGTAACATCTTCCGTTTTTACTCCGTTGATCCGGGAAACCACTTTACTGCTGGTGCGTTGCAATTTGTGCTGTCCGCAGTTGGGGCATTTGCTTGCGGCACGTGCCGCCATCCAACCGATTCCTCCGGCAACAACAAAGAATCCGATAACTGCTGCCAGAATGCCGAAGAAAGAAATGTCTTCTTCATCATCTGTATCATTCACCATGCTGCCGTCCAGTCTACCGCATACGGCACGCACACCGGCAACCATACCCGCATCCCAGTTACCATCTTTCAGATAAGGAATCATGTCGCGCGTCTGGATACGTTTACAGATGGCATCGGGCAGGTCTCCTTCCAGTCCATAACCTGTATAGAACTGGATGCAGCGCTGATCGGTTACTAAAAGAATGACCAAGCCGTTATTCTTTGCTTTCTTTCCTACACCCCATTCATTGAGCAAGCGGTGCGCAAAGTCAAAGCAATCATCATTGCCGATAGACGGAACTACGGCAACTACTGTCTCAATGCCCGTCTGTTGCTCCAATGCATACAGCATACGGTCGATGCTGTCGCAGGCAGCCTGAGAGAGGATGCCGTCCGGATTGCAGACATAGCGCATTTTGTTCTGAAGATGTACTTTGGGGATATTGTCTGTAGTATAGACCTTCTGTGCCTGCATGGATAGCAGCAGGCATAGGAATAAACTTATGGAGATTAATCTTTTCATACTAATGTATTTGTGGGACGAATATAGGAAAAATCACATCAATAGATGTATTTTCCTACAAAATTCTTCACACGTTCGGTGTATTCCTCCGGATGATCCTTGTAGGACATGGCGTGTGTGGCACCGGGGGCAAGCCACAATTCTTTAGGTTCCGATTTTGCCTCGTAGAGAGGATATACCATCCAGGTGGGTACGTATGTATCTGCATCGCCATGAATGAAGAACATCGGCAGTTTGCATTTCTTGACCTGATTCAGCGAAGAAGCTTCCTTGAAGTTCCAACCGTATTTCGCGTTGCACAGCCAGCTGGTGGTGTACATCAACGGGAACGGAGGCAGTCCAAACTGTCCCTTCAATTCGTAGGAGAATTCGTCCCATACGCTGGTATAACCGCAATCTTCCACAAAACATTTCACGAAAGATTGCTGAGGTTCACCGGATACCATCATAGTGGTGGCGGCCCCCATAGAGATGCCATGTACTACCATCTGGGTATTTCCGCCGTAAATATCGTTGGCAATGTCCATCCAGCGCAATACGTCCAGCCGGTCTTTCCATCCCATTTGAATGGCAGGGCCTCCGCTCAATCCCTGGTTTTGCAGGTCGGGTAGCAGAATGTTATACTTTAAATCTTTGTTGTAAAGGTAACCTATCATCAGCATACGGATGCAATTGTCCGTATAACCATGCACGATGACGGCTGTTTTGTGGGTAGGTTCGGGAGCGGCTGCGTAAATGGCATGCAGTTGCACCCCGTCAGGGTTGATAATAAAGGTATCCCGTAAAGCACCGACAGTTTGCAAACTATCTATCCAAGGCTTAATTTGCGGGTACTCGCTGAGCATATACTCGTAGGAGCCGGGAATATCTTTCCCTTTGTTGTGCTCCGGTCTCAGCGAGTAGCCGAGCATGTAGAAACTCGCACCTGTGAGGGCAATAATGATAACTGCTAACAGTCCGATCAGACTGTACTTGATACCTTTCTTCATCTTTCCTTCCTTTCGCTCTATTTGTTCCATATTTCCCATGCGGCAAATGCTTGCAATAACAACATTTCCAGTCCGTTTTTAGTAACGGCGCCGTGAGCCTCTCCCTTTTTCATGAAAAGGGTTTCATTGGGATTATATAACAAATCGTAGAGTAAATGGTTGGGAGTTAATTGATCATAAGGAATATCCGGACAGAAATCCACTTTAGGATACATACCTACAGGCGTACAGTTTACGATGACTGTATATTCCTGCATGATCTCCGGTGTCAGTTCGTCATAAGTGAGGTAAGACGATTCCTTTTTTGTACGCGATACGAATACGCTTTCGATGCCCAGATTGGCCAGTCCGCGATAGACGGCTTTGGATGCACCGCCTGTACCCAGAATCAGCGCTTTCTTGTGATGGGGTTGCAGTAAAGGCTCAATGGACTGTGTAAAACCTATGATATCCGAGTTGTAGCCGACAAGCTTTACTTTTCCCTTCGGCTGGCGGATGATTTTGATGACGTTCACTGCACCGATCTTTGCGGTATCTTTGTCCAGTTCGTCAAGAAAGGGGATGACCTGCTCCTTGTACGGGATGGTCACATTAAGTCCGCAGAGGTTGGGATTTTCCTCTATGACTTCCATAAAGTCATTGATGCTGGGTATCTCAAAGTTTACATATTCGGCGTCGATATTCTCCGATTTGAACTTTTCATTGAAATATCCGATGGAAAACGAATGTCTCAGCGGATAGCCTATTAAACCGTATTTCTGCATAATTCTCTTAGTGTGCTATGTCAATAATATAGTAATGGTAAAATGGTGGGATGGTAGGATGATAACATTGAATCTTAACATGTTATCATCTTACCATCCTATCATTCTATTTAGTCGCAGTATAAAGAGTGCATATACCGAATGTCAGTCTGCGGAAATTAACCTGACTGAAACCTGCTTTGCGAATAACTTTTTGCATCACTTCGCCTTGCGGGAAAGCACGGATGCTTTGGGGCAGGTAGGTGTAAGCACTATTGTCTTTTGACAGGCATTTGCCGAGCAGGGGGATCACTACTTTGGAGTAGATGGTGAAAAGTTGTTTCATCGGAAAACGGTCCGGTGTGGAGAGTTCCAGAATGACGAGATGTCCTCCGGTTTTCAGCACGCGGCACATTTCCGCCAACCCTTTGTCCAACCCTTCGAAGTTGCGGATACCGAACGCTACGGTTACAGCATCGAACGTGTCATCGGCAAATGAGAGAGAGGTGCAGTCCTCCCGGGCAAAGGATATTTTGTCCGAGAGGTGCGCCTGTTTTACTTTATTACGTCCCACGTCCATCATTCCCTCTGAGATGTCGGTGCCTATCAGTTCGTCAGGCTGCAACTCGCGGCAGGCAAGAATGGCAAAGTCACCTGTACCGGTGGCTACGTCCATGATGCACTTTGGTTGGAAAGGCTTTAACCAATTGATCGCTTTCCGGCGCCAACTGCGGTCGATGCCTAATGAAAGGGTATGGTTCAGCTTATCATAAGCAGGAGCAATGTTGTCGAACATTTCTTCTACCTGTTCACTCTTTTTTCCGTCCTCACCGTAGGGTTTAATATGTTCCTGGGGATAATCCATACTAACCGTTTATCACTTGTTTAAGTATTCCGTTACGTTCTTCTCAATGCGTGAAGCAATGTTGCTGGTATCTTCCTTCACGAATTGCTCTCCGGTGATATGTTCGTACAGTTCAATGTAACGCTCACTGATGGATGCTACGATTTCGTCTGTCATTTCTGGAACTTGTTGTCCTGCCTTGCCTTGGAAACTATTGTCCATCAACCATTCGCGAACGAATTCTTTAGAAAGTTGTTTCTGTGCTTCGCCTTTTTCAAAGCGTTCCTGATAACCTTCAGAGTAGAAGTAGCGGCTGGAGTCCGGTGTATGGATTTCGTCCATCAGGTAAATAGTACCGTTGTGCTTACCGAATTCATACTTCGTATCTACCAGAATCAGGCCACGTTCTGCTGCGATCTCAGTTCCTCTTTTGAAGAGTGCCATGGTGTATTTTTCCAATACGGCATATTCTTCGGGAGTAGCCAGACCTTTAGCAAGGATTTCTTCTTTTGAAATGTCTGCGTCGTGTTCACCGATTTCAGCTTTCGTAGTCGGGGTGATAATGGGTTCGGGGAACTTCTGGTTTTCCTTCATTCCTTCGGGCAACTTCACACCACAGATTTCGCGTACACCGCTCTTGTAAGCACGCCATGCGCTACCGCAAAGATAACCGCGTACAATCATTTCGATGGGGAAACCTTCGCACATCACACCTACCGTTACCATCGGGTCGGGTGTAGCTGTCTTCCAGTTGGGACAGATATCAGTAGTCGCATCCAGGAACTTGGCTGCAATCTGATTCAGCATTTGTCCTTTGAAAGGAATGCCTTTCGGCAAAACAACGTCGAATGCAGAGATACGGTCAGTTGCTACCATGACCAGTTTTTCACCATTGATGTTATAAACATCACGTACTTTTCCGTGGTATACACTTTTCTGTCCCGGAAAATTAAAATCTGTTTTTGTTAATGCTTGCATCATTATAATATTTATGATTTGGATATTTTCTATGGTTTTCACCACAGAGTGACACAGAGTCTCACAGAGCAGAAAAAAACTCTGTGAGACTCTGTGTTACCCCGTGGTGAGTTTTCTTTTTTCCCGTTCGGCCTTGGTTTCCTTATCAAATTTCTCGTAGGCATCTACAATGCGGGTTACCAACTGGTGACGCACAATATCTTTCTTGTTCAGTTCCACGAAGCTGATGCCTTTCACACCTTTCAGGATGCGGAGTGCCTGTACCAGTCCCGAAGTCTGGGAAGAGGGCAGGTCGATCTGTGTCATATCTCCCGTTACGATCATCTTGGTGTTCATCCCCATGCGGGTGAGGAACATCTTGATCTGCTGGGTAGTGGTATTCTGCGCTTCATCCAGAATGACAACTGCATCATTCAACGTTCGTCCGCGCATAAAGGCGAGAGGAGCAATCTGAATGATGTTCAGTTCCATGTATTCTTTCAGCTTGGCAGCCGGAATCATATCCTGCAAGGCATCATATAACGGTTGCAGATACGGGTCTATCTTATCCTTCATGTCACCGGGCAGGAATCCAAGCTTCTCACCGGCTTCCACGGCGGGGCGACTGAGGATGATTTTCTTGATCTCTTTATTTTTGAGGGCACGTACGGCAAGGGCAATGGCAGTATACGTCTTTCCCGAACCGGCAGGACCTATGGCAAATACCATGTCGTTCTTGGCAAAACCTTCTACCAGTTTAAGCTGATTTTCACTGCGGGGGATGATCGGTTTGCCTGTCACGCTGAATACGATGACGTTACCCGACTTTTCTGCTTGCGGTGCATTTCCTTTGATGATGTCGATGATCACCTCTTCTTTCAATGAGTTGTATTCGGCGCAGTATTTTTCCAGTTTGGTAATGTTTTCTTCGAATGCGCACATCTCTTCTTCATCTCCCAACACTTTGATGACATTGCCGCGTGCAACAATGCGCAGTTTGGGGTACAAAGCTTTTATCAACTGCATATTGGCGTTATTCACACCGTAAAAGATAACCGGGTCGATATCCTCAAGAACAATCAGTTTTTCTATCATTGAATTGTTTATAAGTTCATGTCGTTTTATAGGTAAAACAGTTGCAAATTTAGTGAAACGTTTGGATACTTAGCTGGTTCCGGCTGTTTTTTTTGTTGCAGGCTTCACGATGACGCCTTTTCCATTCTTGGTGCAGTGAATACACTCTTTACGGAGTGTCCTTTTTTTGAAATCGAAAATGAGATTGGGGTTGAAATGCTGTCCGTTGATGCGGGTTTCAAAATGAAGATGTTCGGTGCTGGCACGTCCGGTACGTCCGGTCAGTGCAATGGGTTGTCCGGCCTTTACGACGTCACCACTCTGAACAAGATTCTTAAAATTATGACTGTATATCGTTTCCAATCCCGAAGAATGGCGCACAACGATTACGTTACCGTAAGCACTGTAAGGCTTCGACATACGTACAATGCCATCGAAGGCACTGCGTATCGTGTCTTTGGCGCAAGTTTTGATATCAATACCCGAGTGACGGCCGCTACCGCGTCCGTAAGGAGAAATAACTTTTCCTCCGGGAAGCGGAAAGCAATAGGCGGTATCAGGTATTTGCTCCAGATGCAATTCTAACAAATTTTCGTTATCGAAAAGCCCCGGTGTAGTAACCCGGATATGATTGATTTCCATTTGCGAGAAACTTGGTTTCTCTTCAGGCGGAGTATAAGCCAGTGCGAATGATAGTAGCAGAAAGAATATGTTCATGATTAAAGGTCCTTCTCATTATTCAAAATAGATTATTTTTCCTCCATCCGAAGAAGTATATTTTTTCAGTAACTCCTGTATCATCTCGGCAGCTTCCCGCAGACCTTCCTGTCCGCTGTAACCATTGACGATGGCAAGGATATGCTGGGTGCCTAAATCCATTTTGGTACGTTCGTTGTCGCTGGTGGGAGTACCGATACCGCCTACGGCATCGCGATAGACCGGAAGTCCTTCGATGTTCAGCACGCCCCGTCCGATACCTTCGAATGGTTCTTCTGCGCGTCCAACTCCCAGTTTGAGGTCAGTGCCCTGTATCTTGTCCGCATCGAAACCACCGATGGAATAACCGGTGCGCAGGGATACCAGATTAATCAGGTCAACCAATGTATCTATTTGGTAAAGGGCAATTCCACGCATCAGACGGCGTCGTAAGGCTTCGGCAGAAGGACGGTAACGGCTGGGGTCTTTGCCGCAACGTTTATAAGCTTCCCGGGTAGCTGCAATGGCGGGTTGCAGTTTGATGTCCTCCGGCTGGGTAGTGGAAGTCAGTTCCCGGGTGAAAGCGTTGATTTCTTCCCAAAGCCCTTCGCAAAAGGCTGTATTGGTAACTTCTGCATAGACGGCTGCACCTTTGAAGATGGGGCAGGCATTCTTTATTTCTTCTGATACGGTGATCTGGTACATAAACTGAAACTGCTATTTAAACTTTTCATGTAAAACAAAAATAAGATAATCACTCCGCAACTGATGGCAGCATCCGCTAAATTGAATACCGGACTGAAGAATACAAAATTGTCTCCTCCTATAAATGGCATCCAACTTGGCCAGTTAAACTCAAAAAGGGGAAAGTAGAACATATCGACCACTTTTCCATGCAGCCAACCGGTATATCCTTCTCCTATAGGTACGAAAGTGGAAATCTCGGCGGGTGTACTCTTACTGAAAATAACACCATAGAATATGCTGTCGATGATATTCCCGATAGCTCCTGCCAGTATCAACGAAACACATGCAATATAACCACGCTTATATTTAGCTTTAATAAGTATGACGATATACCATCCAATCGCGATGGCAAATATTGTGCGGGCAATAGTCTGAATGGCTTTAGGCACTATCTGCATACCGAAAGCCATACCGGGATTTTCTATAAAGCGAAGATAAAACCAATCCGTGATATGAATGCTTTCATTATAAAACATATTCGTTTTAACTTCAATCTTTATGACTTGGTCAAGAATCAAAATTCCCAATACAATGAGAAGCGATAGCTGCCCTTTGGACAAAATATTCTTCATATTAAAAAAGTTATGGTTTTGTGTCTACTATCATAATTCCCGATAGTATACGTCCTGATTTAATCCCCAGCCGTCTTGCCGAGAAAAATTCTTCATGCCTCATATAGGTACAAATGCCAGATGTCTCTATTTGCTCGCCGGGTACACCGAAGTCGAGCAACTGTATCCGGTTCGCAGCCCATAGGTCGATATGATGCTTATGTGTTTCCGGTTTCCATTCTGATATATAATCCATTGCAAAACCGTTCATGCGGAAAGCTTCGTACACTTCTTCGCCTACTTCAAAAGAAGGCAAGGATATGCCGGGACCGATACAAGCGATAACATCTTTTCCATCGGTTCCGTAGAGTGCCCGCATCCTGTCGAGAGTGTGTCCGGCTATGTAATTCACCGTTCCCCGCCAACCCGCATGGGCGGCGGCTACTACTTGGTTCTTGCGGTCATACAACAGGATAGGAATACAGTCAGCCGTAGAAATACAAATGCAGCAACCCGGTTCCTTGGTGATTAGTGCATCCACTCCTTGCAGCGTGGCCGTGCGCTCGTCAGATGTGGCATTGAGATACTTTTCATCAATCACCTCCACCTTTGTACCATGTGTTTGGAACGGAATGACTAATTCTTTAGGCTGTTGAGGCATGGAGTTACAGAGTAATTCCTGATTGCGACGGACAGATTCCGCATCATCTCCCGTGTAAGGCGTACAGTTGAAAGAGGCATAATCTCCTTTGCTGAAACCTCCCCGGCGGGTAGTTGCGAAACAAAAAATGTTGGAGTACGGTGTCATAACCCCGTATCCCAACATTCGTTTATCTTCTGTCAGAGCAATCATTGCTTGTCATCCTCCCAGTCTTCTTCCTCATACTCAAAGTCTTCCAGGTCTTCCACGTCCTCATCGTCTTCCACATATTCATAGCTGAGGTCTTCATCCTCACCCATGTCTTTCAACTCTTGCTGGAGTTTGTTTACATCCTTCGGACGGTGAACAATAGCTTCTATTTTGTTGCTATCCTTATTCAACTCTTCCCAAAGAATGTCTTTCAACACGGAAAGTCCCATGCCGGTAATGGAAGAAATGAATACATGCGGAACGTTTGCAGGGAGTGTAGGCTCTATTTCGTCCATCAATTCCTGATCGAGCATATCGCTCTTGGTGATGGCAAGTACCCGTTGTTTGTCCAGCATTTCAGGATTGAAAGTGCTCAGTTCATTCAACAGGATTTCATATTCTTTCCGGATATCGTCGCTATCGGCAGGCACCATGAAGAGCAACAGAGAGTTACGCTCGATGTGCCGCAGAAAGCGCAATCCTAACCCTTTTCCGGCACTGGCTCCTTCAATGATACCGGGAATGTCCGCCATGACAAACGACTTGCTGTCACGGTAAGAAACAATACCCAGATTGGGTTCCAATGTGGTGAATGGATAGTTGGCTATCTTGGGCTTGGCGGCAGATACGGAAGCAAGCAAAGTCGATTTTCCGGCATTCGGGAAGCCTACCAGACCTACGTCTGCCAAGAGTTTCAGCTCCATGATTACTGTCATTTCCTGCATCGGTTCACCTGGTTGTGCAAAGCGGGGTGCCTGACGGGTGGCTGTCTTGAAGTGCCAGTTACCCAGTCCGCCGCGTCCGCCTTTCAGCAGGACTACTTCCTGTCCATGCTCGGTGACGTCACAGATATATTCACCTGTTTCGGCATTGTATACCACTGTACCACAGGGAACTTCAATAATCTTATCTTCTCCGTCCTTACCGAAACTGCGGTTCTTGGAACCGGATTCTCCATGTCCGGCCAGTGCATGGCGGTCGTAGCGCAAATGCAACAGCGTCCAATAGTTACGGTTACCGCGCAGGATGATGTGACCTCCTCGTCCTCCGTCACCTCCGTCGGGGCCGCCATTGGGTATGTATTTCTCACGCCTCATGTGCGTAGAGCCTCGTCCGCCCTTCCCGGAGCGGCAATATATCTTTACGTAGTCAACAAAATTTGATTCAGCCATATTCTTTTAGTAATTAGTAGTCAGTAGGATATGTTTTCAGGCTGAAAGCCTTTGATTATATAACGTAGGGCAAAACACCCTACGTTATGAATATCCTTCTATTTATGCCCTGAACGGGCAGAATAAAAAAAAGTTTCACCTTTTCAGGCTACTTTGAGGAAAAACAACGTTATTTACTTTGCAGCGTCAATCGCAGCGCAAACGTCAGCAAAAATATCTTCCAATGCACCTTGTCCTTTGATGTGCTGGTATTGTCCTTCCTGTTTGTACCAGTCAATCAGCGGAGAAGTCTGTGAGTGATAAACAAGAAGACGTTTCTTGATTGTCTCTTCGTTATCATCGGCACGACCGGAATCTTTACCACGTTTGATGAGGCGGGTCATCAGTTCGTCTTCAGGTACATCCAGGTCAAGCATAACGCTTACTCCTTGATTTCTTTCAGCAAGCATTTTCTTCAGAGCCTCTGCTTGTGCAATCGTACGGGGGAAACCGTCGAAGATTACACCTTTGCTGTCTTCGAAGCTGTCGAATACACTTGCAAGGATATCAATCATCAGTTCGTCAGGGATCAACTGACCTTGATCGATATAACTTTTAGCTGTTTTGCCCAGTTCTGTGCCGTTTTTGATTTCTGCACGCAACACGTCACCGGTTGAGATGTGGTTAATACCGTACTTTTCTACGATTTTCTCACTTTGTGTTCCCTTTCCTGAACCGGGAGCACCGAAAATTACAATGTTCAACATTTGTGATTTACAATTTAACTGTTACTTATATCTAATTCAAAATTCTTTTGCACACACACTGATTTTGCCCTATCTTGATGACCTGAAATAAGGCCTGCACCTTACCCGGTCCCTGTCAAGACCGTACCAAGTCCGTACTTCCTCCGTAAAAAGGTACCTTTGCAGGGAGAAGGTACGGACTTGGTACGGAGTTGGTAGGGTTTATATCTCTACATGTAGCATTCAAATCCTTTAATCTACTACAGTGTAAATATCCGCATAATTGCGTCCGAAACCGTCATAATCCAATCCGTAACCTACAATGAAGTCATTGGGGATTTCCATAGCTACGTATTCGATATTCAAATCTACTTTCAGCTTATCGGGTTTCACCAGTAACGAAGCGATATGAATCTCTTTAGGGTTACGTGTACCCAGCGTTTCCAGCAGGCGTTGCATAGTCAGACCAGTATCTACAATATCTTCCACAATCACTACCGTGCGATCTGTCAGGTCTTCGGTAATACCGATAACTTCCTTAATAACTCCGGTAGAGGACACCCCCTGATAAGAAGCCAGTTTCACGAAAGAAATCTCGCAGGGAATGGTAATGTTTTTCATCAGGTCGGAAGTAAACATAAACGAACCGTTCAGGACGCTGAGAAACAGAGGATTCTTACCAGCCAGATCGCGGTTGATTTCATTTGCAACGCGGGTTACTTCTTTCAGAATGTCCTGTTCCTTGATAGAAACAGTGAACTTTTTGTCTTTTATTTGTATGGTGTCCATAAGGGATAGATTTTTAAAATTGGCACAAAAATACGATTTTTATTCCACTCCATGCATCATCTTCTGTAATTTCTTTGAAAGCAGGAAGAGGATAAGAGAGGCTACACCGGACATGATAACGAATACCATAAAGAAGTCGAACATGGTTTCAATGCGGAATCCGAGCAGGGTTTTCACCTTCCCGTCTTCGGGATAAAGACCGCCTAAAGTACCTGCAAATTTATTGGCTGTAGAGGTAGAAAGATACCAGATTCCCATCATGAGAGAGGCAAAACGGACAGGGGTGAGTTTGTTTACCATGGATAAGCCGATAGGGGAGAGGGCTATTTCTCCCATGGTATGGATGAAATAAAGTCCGGTTAGCCAGATAAGGCTGACTTTTATACCAGGCTGTACATCTTTCACGCCGAAACAAATGACTAAATATCCCAGTGAGAGCAGCAACAAACCAATAGCTTGTTTGGTGGGGGAAGCCGGCTCCATGCCTCGTTTGTTCAGCGCACCCCACACACTGGGCATAATGGCTGCCAGTATAACTACGAAGAACGGATTGAAAGATTGTATCCAGGAGGCAGGCATTTCCCAACCGAGGATTGTACGGTCGGTTTGCTCGGCAGCAAAAAGGGTGAGTGAAGCACCTGCTTGTTCGTAGGCTGCCCAGAAGAATATAACGAAGAAAGCGATAATATAAATAACGAAGATACGGTCACGCTCTATCTTTGTCAGAGAACCATCCAGCAGAATGCTGACGGGGAAAATGATACAGGCTGTGAATATCCCTATGCTGACCCAATCGTTGCCGAAACACCAGTAGAAGAATAAGGCAAGGACAATGGTCAGTGCTCCGAGAAGCAAATTGTTGCGCATCTTCTTATCTTTATCTATGGTTGTTTGCTGAACTGTTTTATGTTCTTTCGGTTGCTCCCGTTTGGCGTCCGGAATAATGCCAAGCGGCTTTCCGTCAGGACCGATCAGATACTTGCTCTTTTGCGTTTCAAACAGAATTACTGTGAATACTGTAACGATTGCCGCAATCAGGAATCCCCATTTGAAATCATTAGGATTACCCGTCTCACCGAAGTAGCCGCAAACCAGCGGGGCAAAGAAAGAACCCACATTTACACCCATATAGAATATAGTATAAGCAGAGTCCAGACGTCTGTCTCCCGGTTCATAAAGTTGTCCGACCAGTGACGAAACCGTAGGTTTAAAGCATCCGTTTCCTAAAATCAAGAAGGTGAGTCCCCCATACATCAACCAGTGGGAAAGCTCTTTAGTATCCAGCATCGACGCACTGAAGAACATCAGGAACTGGCCTACCGCCATCATCATGGCACCCCAGAAAACGGAACGCCGGATCCCCCAGTATTTATCAGCAATATATCCGCCGATGAGCGGAGTAAGATAAACCAGTCCGGTATAACTGCCATAAATAGAGGCGGCATGTTCCTTATCGAACAAGAGTGCCTGGGTTAGAAACAGAATGAAGATAGCACGCATACCGTAGTAGCTGAAACGTTCTGCCGTGCTGGTAGCAAAGACGAGGTAAAGACCTTTGGGGTGTTTGGATGTACTCATTATAGTATAGATATTTTCTTTATGGGAGGCAAAGTTATAGAATCTGATTAAAAAAACGTTTCTGTATTCAAATAAATCGTCTCTTCTTTGTGCTGTAAGTAGAAAAAATATATTTTTGCATACGAAGAGGATGAGAAAAAGATTTAGCAGGAAAGAGGTGCAGTCGCCTCGTAAGCTCAGGAGCTTTCTTAGAATGTAAATACTCTGGTATAAATACCACGATTTACATTAGTAAATACTCATCCTCTTCCTTTTTTATCAGCTATGTAAGATGAATGGAATTCTAATAGCGGTACTGATTGTCACCGGCTTGTTGATTTACAAAATTATCTCTTCAAGTCGTAAACAGGAAGGATACAAAAGGTGGAAAGCCGGAAACCGCAGTAATACGGAAGATATTACCGATACAGAAGCTACCCGTAAAGGATGGTTCAGCCGGTACTTTGGTACTTCTGCTCCGATAACCATTCCGTGGTTCGACGAGGAGGCGGTGGCGAAGTGTGCCAATCTGTTGGGAATGAAAGAAGAGGTTCTGAAGGAGATATTGAAAGATATTTCCGGGCATTACCGGGAATTCTGGATTGGTAAAAGAAAAGGAGGCTACCGTATGATTTCAGCACCGGACAAAGAGTTGAAAGCCATTCAGGATACTATCAATCATCGTGTTCTGTCCTTTGTGAATATTCATCCCGCAGCTACCGGTTTTCGGTGCAAGATGTCCATTTCCGATAATGTCCGGCCACACCTGGGCAAGCCCTATGTACTGAAAACTGATATTCATGATTTCTTTGGCTCTATACGCAGTCCGCGGATACGGAAAATGTTTGAGGACATGGGATATCCGCCCAAGATTGCAAGAGTGCTTGCGGCTTTATGCTGTGTACACAGATGTCTGCCTCAGGGAGCATCTACCAGTCCGGCACTGAGTAATATCATCTCTTATGAGATGGATAAAAAACTGGCGGCACTGGCTACTGAATATAATTTGGTTTATACTCGCTACGCGGATGATCTTACCTTTTCGGGAAATGTTTTTCCGGCGCAACAGATATTGCCTCTGATTAAGCAGATCATTCGGGAGGAAAAGTTTGAAATCAATCATAAGAAAACCCGTTTCCTGAGTGGGCATAAGAGAAAGATCATCACAGGCGTTTCCATCAGCTCCGGTGTGAAGCTGACCATTCCTAAAGCAAAGAAAAGGGAGATACGCAAGAATGTCCATTTCATTCTTACGAAAGGGCTTGCGGAGCATCAACGCCGGATAGGTTCTCATGATCCTGCTTACCTGAAGCGTCTGATTGGGACTCTTTGCTATTGGCGGTCAATAGAACCGGATAATGTGTATGTGTCCGATTCTATCGCAGCCTTGAAACACTTAGAGAGAAGTTATTGATTGTTGCGTTTCTGAGTTGTCGGTTCTATATCGTAGTATCCCTCTTCTGTTTTTATAATCTTGAATTTTCCCTCTTTTATCCATTTGTTCCAATCATCGAATAGTCCGGTGATATACTGGAACAGGTCTTCCGCAATGTTGATTTCCGCACCCGATTTCAGGTTCAATACTAATTGGTCGTTTTCAACGGAAAGGAATTTTTTAGCTCTGTCTACCGCAATTAAATAAACCGTTTGATTGTATGCACGGTCTTCGTTCAATCCTGTGTGGTAGTTGTAGGGGCCGATTGCATCGTCAGACATCGGACGCTTGGTTTTCAAGAAAGTGGTGTCGGTGATGGAAGCCCGTAACTTGCGAGCCTCTTCCCATGCTTTCTTATGTTCCGAAGCAATCTCTTCGTTTTTGATGTCCTCTTGAATTTGCCTGTACATGGCTTTGAACTCAGGCCCTTCACCTGAAATCGCAAAATTACCACTTTCGATGCGAGCGTTCACCAAGGGATTACATACTACCTTGTTGTTGCATACAAAACCGATATGCTTGCCAATCGACTGTTCGGTAGCGTCTGCCCATATCTTAATGGACTGATCGTTCACTCTACCCACAATCTGATAGGCCATTTTACCTGTTCGCTCACTCATAAAAGAGTCAAGCCTTATAGAAACAAAATCTTTGGTTGTAACGATGGGCTCTGCCGAAAGGCTGTCTTGTGCGCCGCTTGTGATGTAGTACCAGCCGTTGGGGCGGTATGGTTCAAAACTCCTTCCCAATGAAGTTAACGTTAAAGACGCAATTACTAATAAAACAGTGAACGTTTTCATGGTCTGACTTTTTATATGTAGTTATTCAATCTTTATTTTAGTCCGACAACTATCTCATGGATTGATGAATGAGTCGGAATATCCGGTATCAAACATAAGATGCTCATTGTCATCTTCTAAATAATAGCTTAGAGCTGGTTCACCTAAATAATAATCATCTATATAGTTGTTGTACCTCTTTTGCAAAGATAACAACTAATCAACGTAATAACTATATAGACAGGGCAAAATAAACTTGTTTATCAGGCATTTTTTTATTGTGATACAGAAATGCTGTTACTTTTTTCTGTTTCCCTTAATAATCCGCATTAACTTATTCTTTATGAGTTGTTTTCTCAACGGAGACAAGCGATCGATGTACAATTTTCCTTGTGTGTGCTCAAATTCATGCTGAATGATTCGTGCGGTATAGCCGTAGTAAGTCCTGTTTTGCTCTTTGAACTCATTATCCTGATACCTGATTGTCACCGACCAGGGGCGTGTAACTTCTTCGTAAAGGTCGGGAATACTCAGGCAACCTTCCCCTGCAGTCCATACTTTCTCGCTATAAGCTATTATTTTTGCATTGATGAATGTTTCCTCTATTCCGCAATCCTCTTCCACAAAGAAGTGTTCTCTTTCCTTAGCGGACATATATGTATAGGTATCTCTGCTGTTTACTATGAACAGCTTGATGGGAAGATTGATTTGTGGTGCGGCTAATCCGCATCCGTCCGCATCTCTCAGCGTCTGCCACATGGTTTCTATAACTTCCTGGATATTGGGATAATTCTGTTCTATGTCTTCACATTCTTTTCTTAATACGGAGTTGCCGTAGACGGTTATCGGTTTAATCATATTCTTTTTTGTGGCAAAGGTAGGCTGTAACTACCATTGTTCATCGTAAATTTTAGACGTATTTTCTATGTGTATACATAAGTTCTATGCGCGAAATTATATATATGCAAAAGGTGTTTTGAATGCTTTAAGATGTACTCTTGACCGGATATTCTACATTTTCTGACCAGTTTTTAGTCGTTTTTGCCAATAAAAGGACAGTAATAGATATATATTGCTTTTATTTTCAACATCTCTCAATTAATTAACCATTAAATTTGCAATATAACCATTAAATTTTATACGCTTATGAAGACAAGATTGCTTATCTTATTATTATTCCTATATGTAGGAGGAAATCTAGTAGCTCAAAATGCTACAATTACGGGTGTTGTCACAGATAGTGAGACTAAGGACTTCTTAATTGGCGCAACTGTCATGCTAAAAGGTTCGAATAAGGGAACAATAACAGATGCCAATGGGCAGTATACCTTATTTATACCTAAAGGCAAGCAGACAATCCAATTCTCTTTCATTGGATATCAGACGCAAGATTTTGATGTAGATCTTAAATCTAATGAAGTGAAGACACTGAACCTCGTTATGCGTCCGGATAATCATATGTTGAAAGAAGTCGTGATCAGCGCTCAAGCCAAAGGGCAGACAGCAGCGATTAAAAGTCAGTTAAATGCAACTGGTATTATGAATGCTGTATCTGAAGAAAAGTTGCATGAACTTCCGGATGTAAATGTTGCTGATGCTATTGGTCGTCTTCCTGGTTTAATGATCCAGCGTGATGGAGGAGAGGGCCAAAAAATCATCATACGTGGTTTGGATCCTAAGTATAACTCGGTAGCTATTAACGGTATGAATGCGCCATCAACAAGTAGCACTGATCGGAGTACTGACTTGAATATGATTTCACCGGACATGATTGCTGGGGCTGAAGTGTTGAAAGCCAGTACGGCCGACAAGGATGCCGATGGATTGGGAGGAACGGTAAACCTAATTATGAAAGATGCCCCGAGAGACTTCAAACTTAATGTAACCGGAGAAACAGGCTACCATTCACAAATTAATGGAATGGGGCGGTATAAAGGTGGTATCATGGCGAGCAATCGATTTTTTAGCGAAAGATTAGGTGTCATATTTACCGCAAGCGCTGACCAGACGGACCGGAGCAATGATACATTTAATGCAGCTTATAAAGTAAATGGTAATACGCCTACTCCTGGGTTTGATTACACGAAACCATGGATTACAGGGGTTAGTCTGGAATCAAATTTAGAAAAGCGTCAACGTTTTAACGTAAACCTGAATATGGATTTCGACTTGGGAAAAGGGTCTAAACTCAAAATGTCTAATCTCTTTAGTAGAATGAACAGAGATCGTGATATTCGTCAAAAACGTTATGATTTAGAAGGAACCCGATTGAGATTTCAACAAACTGACCGTAATTCACATAATACCAATATTACCAATATGTTGCAAGGCGAGTTCAATGTTTTGGGAGCAACCTTGAATCTCGGAGTGGGACGTAGTAGTTCGCGCACAAGAACTCCATACGATCACCAAATGCAATTCCGGCTGAATGCCCCCTTTACAGCTGATATCGATGCATTATCTTATCAACCTCCCTATTTGATAGCTAATTCTAAATTTGTCAAAGAAGATGATCTTACACAGTACTATCTGTATGAAGCTATTTTTAATACAGAGTTTGCCAAAGAAACAGAATACAGTGCATGGCTAGATTTAAAGAAGCCTTTTAGTTTCGGCGAAAAGGTCAATGGATACATTAAAATCGGTGGAAAGTTCCGTCAAAAAGAGAGAAGCCTTGAAACTGCTCGTAGGTATAGACGTATGGATTTGTCTGAAGGAGCTGATCCGGTATTCGAGAATATGCCTGATTTAACTCCATCATCTTTCAAAAATTCCTATATAGGTATCACTGATTTCTTAGACTCTGGTTATAAGCCTCATGACTTTTTAAACAATAAGTATAAGGATTTATGCATTAATTTTGCACTAGATCATAATGCCATGAGAAACTTTTATAATATCAACCAAGATATATATGGCAAAATCCTTACCACAAAAATTCTGAAAGACTATGATGGGAATGAGAATCTTTGGGCAGGATATATTATGGGTGAAATAAATTTTGGCAAGTATGTTACATTTATACCAGGTGTACGCTACGATTTTTCTCACCTGAAGTACAATGCATACAGTGGCTCTAATGTTCCTGACAATGAAGAAAAAGAACATGAGTTTGAATATGAAAAGAGTAATGACTCCGACAAATATGGATATTGGCTACCACAAATCCATTTGCGTATAAAGCCAACAAACTGGATGGACATTAGGCTGGCATACACCGAAACACTGTCAAGACCTGATTATAACCTGCTTGCTCCACGAACAATCATAAAACCGAATGTGAATGAAGTAACATGGAGCCGTACTAATTTGAAGCCTGCTTTATCTCGGAATTATGATGTTATATTGACGTTCTATCAACCGGATTATGGACTCTTTACTATTAGTGGATTTTATAAAGATATTAAAAACTTTACTTATACTCGCTCTGCCTATATGTTGAATGGTACAGTGACGGATCCTGCTAATTTTGACTTACCTATGAGTTTGTCAGGTGGTAGCATTACCTATCCTTTAAATAGTCCATATAATGCAACGTTGAAGGGGTTGGAATTTGATTTGCAACTGCAGTTCCGCAAAATGAGGAACTTCATGAAAGGTGTGGTATTCAGTGCTAATCTTACTCTTATGGACTCTAAAATGAACTACTTTGAAACATTGAAGTCAAGAATTAAAAATCCGGATTTTACTCCCGGAGGTACTGAGAAGCCATTCCTTCCGACCAACTCTGACATTATATATACAGACCGGTTGTTAAAGCAACCTTCCCTACTATTCAACGTTTCTTTGGGATATGATTACAAAAAATTCTCAGGCAGAATATCTTGCAACTATCAAGACGGAGTATTGATTGCAGAACAGCACCGCCAAGATGCAGCTGATGTGGAATCTACGCGTCCATTCGTGAAATGGGATATGCAGTTGAAATATAGTTTGACCAGACAATTCTCTCTGTATGCTACTTTGTCCAACTTTACACAATCTTCCGATCGTAAACGTCGTGATATAACGAACTATCCGTCCAGAGTTGAATACTATGGTTCGGCTGCATACATCGGCTTTAAATATGATATCTTTAAATAAACATTATTCCACTAAAACACTAAAGTTATGAAACTATATAAAATATATTCTAGAGCTATAGGATTACTTTTCGCATTGTCACTCTTGTGTGTGGGCTGCGAGAATGAAGATATACTCGATATTAATGATCTGGAAATCTCTCCAAGTAATCCTGAGAGTGTAGTTATTGTAGAACCGGACGATGGTATTACGTCGGTCAACGCTTTAACCAAAGCTATTAATGAAAATGGAGATGCAACATATATATTGCGTCGTGATGGAGTTTACTATATGGAAGGCAAGAATGTCTTCAAACATAATGTTGTAATTAAGGCCGAAAATGGTTCTGGCAAAATGCCTATCATACAACCTATTTGTGACGCGCAAGGAGCCTTAAATGCTGATATGATCCGTTTGGAAGGTAGCGCCACTTTTGAGAATATCTATATCATAGGTAAAGATGCGGCAACTGGTAATCTCATGCAGCGTTTATTTCGTATTGACGAATCAAATGTGAGGCTGAAATTTGACAATTGTTTTATTGATCATTGCAGGAACTTCTGTATTCGTACTGACAATGTCAATAATAAAATTTATCTGAATAACTCTACCATTCGTAATTTAGCTCTCACAAGTGATCCAGCCAATGGCAGATTGATAGATTCACGTGGAAACGAGCAAGATAGTATTGTTATCAATAATTGCTATGTTTATAATAACACTGCCCATATTGTACGATTTGACAATGTAGTCACAAACTATTTTGGAATTAAGCACAGTACATTCTATAATGTTGGGCACCATATACAAATAAACTATGCTATCAAAGTTGAAATTGAGAACAATATTTTCGCTAATGTAGGGTGGAAATCGAGTGCCGAGAGTGATGTGTTTTGGCAAATTTCAATACCAAAGAAAGATGAACGTGCTCAGGATATTAGTATGAGTGTTTGCAATAACAACTTATTTTTCTCTGAGGAATTTGAAAGACTGTTTGCCAAATACCCGCAGAATTTGAAGCGTACTACACTCTCTGACGATGGCTATCAACTGATAGAGGAAGGTAAACTGACTTTTAAAGATAATTTCTCGGAAGTACTGACTTTTGATTATCCGCCTGTTTTGCCAATGGAATATATTGACAAGTTTTTTGAGAATATGGGAAGTAATATGTCCAAATGGGCAGATCTTCCATTTTATGTTGACGAAGACGGAGTAGAAGGTATTGAAGTAGGAAAGACATTCACATTTCATTATTCAACCTCTTCCAAATCAGCAACAGCTTCCACAACCCAAGGACCTATTGGAGCATCATTTTAAAACTAAAAGAAAATGAAGAATATACTATT